>ENA-ORUX01001633-ORUX01001633.1-human-gut-metagenome-genome-assembly--contig:-NODE-1633-length-16578-cov-2.497428_pt1 | contig 16578 bp, 14 predicted proteins | sample MGYA00242087_ERZ509225 | MGnify/ENA primary metagenome ERZ509225 (study PRJEB26280, sample SAMEA2338864) | human gut metagenome | biome: human gut; feature: human-associated habitat; material: faeces... | reverse complement strand
GCCGGCTTCAAATGTTTAACTTTTAGCGCGGTAAATTTTTACCGAAGTATTGTAAAATAAAAATGCATTTTTTTCAGAAAATGACTACGTGTATTTTTTTCTTGGCCTGTCTTGGTTATAAAAAGAGGAAAAAATGATGAATGCGAAAGAGCAGATCGAGAAGAATACCACGGAGTATGATGAAGCCCGCTTGGAGGAAGCGTTGGATATTTTGGTGCAAATGCGGGCGGTGGATAAAGCGAAAGGTTATCGTCGGATCATGGCCTCCGTGAATCGTGGCACCCGTCGCCGCCGATTTATTTTATGGAGTCGATATGCCGCGATTGTTGTCGTGATCGTGGTAGTGGGGGTGATTTGGGGCGTGAGAGGGAGAGTTGATCGTGTTGTTCCGGTCATGCAGGCGCAAGAGATTGTTCCCGGGGGGATGAAGGCCAGGCTTATTTTAGCGACGGGGGAAAATGTGGTTTTGGACACGTTGACATTGGAAACTGCAAGTATCTGGGAGGCTGGTGCCACGATCCGGAAAAACGGGGGAGTTCTGACTTACGAGAACGCGAGAAAGGAGGAGGTTCGTCCGATGGAAGTGATGTATAACACGTTGGAAGTTCCCCGGGGTGGGGAGTATGACTTGGTGTTGGAAGATGGGACGTGCGTGTGGCTGAACGCGGATTCCCGGTTGAAATATCCGGTTGTTTTCCCCGGTAGTGAGCGTCGCGTGATGCTGGAGGGAGAGGCTTATTTTGAAGTGGCTAGAGACACGAATCGGCCGTTTCTGGTGGAAACGGGGGTGCAATCGTTACGGGTGTTGGGAACGGCGTTCAACGTGTGTGCTTATCCGGACGAACCGGATATTTACACGACATTGGTGCATGGGAGCGTGGCGTTATCGACTGGCGGGCAAGGACACGAGTGCGTGCTTGTACCCGGAGAACAGGCTGTTTGTCACGTGCATAACGGAAGTTTTACAGTCGGGAAGGTGGACGTGAGTCAGGTGGCGGCTTGGAAAAAGGGACTTTTCGTGTTCGAGAATCAGAATCTGGAACAAATCATGTTGAAATTGGCTCGCTGGTATAACGTGACGGTATTTTTCCGGAATGAGGCCGCCAAAACGATCGAGTTTAGAGGAAATTTACCCAAGTATAGTAATTTTAGATCGGTGTTGCAAGTGATAGAAAAGAGTAGTTATGTGAAGTTCGATGTGAAAGGAAAAACGGTTACCGTGAGTATATAAATAAAATCGGGGGAATTTGACAGCTTCCCCCAAGATTTGAAAACATCTGTTGACAGCAGATGTAATGTTAAACAAAATCATAAGCAAAGTTATGAAAAAAAAGATCAGATGTGAACATTTTCCGGAAGGGAAGTGGCAAAAAATTTTGTTGATTATGAAGTTGAAGCTTTTTATTTTGTTGTGTTGTATTCACACGTTGGGTGCCACGACTTATTCTCAGAATCAAAAGCTGGATGTGAAGTTCGAGAATGAATTAATTGTTTCGGTGCTTGATTATTTGAAGATGCAAACGGGGTATCAGTTCTTTTTCCAGAAGGGGGTCGTGCCTGAAACGGAGAAGATTACGGTGAACCTAAAGAATGCCACGTTGATAGAGGTGTTGGATAACGTGCTAAAAGACCACGGGTATTCGTACGAGGTTTTGGAGGGGGTGATTATCGTGCGGCGTGTAGAGGAACAAAAGCAAGTCAAGAAAATGGTTGTCGGTATTGTCACGGATCAGAGGAAGATCCCGATGCCGGGAGTTACCGTGAAGATTTTTGGTACGAACATCGGGACGGCGACGAATGCCAAAGGACAGTTTTCGTTGATCTTGCCTATGGAGAAAGGGGCGTTGGAATTTTCTTTTGTCGGGTATAAATCTCAGAAAGTGAATTTTACCGGAGTAACAAAGGATTCTCTTCGCGTGGTGATGGAGGAGGATATTCAGGCGTTGGATGAGGCTGTCGTGGTGGCCTATGGAACGACGAATAAAAGAGAGATGACGGGGGCCGTGTCGGTTGTGAAAGCTGAGGAGTTACAAGGCATACCGTCCTCGGATATTGCCTCTCTTTTACAGGGGCGGGTGGCCGGTTTGGATATCACGAATATGTCCGGGGCTCCGGGAGGTGGTGGAACGGCAATCACTATTCGGGGATATAATTCTTTGAATGTAGAGCAGGGAAGGCGTTTTTCCGATCCTTTGTGGGTGGTTGACGGGGTTCCGTTAAATTCTTTTTCTTCACCGATTACCGGTACTAATTTGTTGGCAGATATCAATCCGGATATGATTGAGTCGGTCCAGATATTGAAAGATGCTTCTTCGGCTTCTATTTATGGTTCTCGTGCTGCTAACGGGGTGATTATCGTGACAACTAAGAAGGGGAGGAAGAATCAAAAAGCGACGTTCTCTGTAAATGCTTCTCAATCTTGGGGTGTTGTTGCTGAATTCCCAACGGTGGTTATCGGGAAAGGAGAGCGGGATTTACGTCTTAAGACACTTGAAGGAACACAAAAGGCTTATTTGGATAAGACAACCAAGCGATATAAATATCCCGTGTCCAATGAGGAAGTCTTTTGGAATGATCAAAGTGCGTCGTATGATTATTTCTTTTCTGCCCGGCCAGGTTACCCCGCTACCTTGATTTATCAAGATAGTTTGAACGCTTTTTATAATAATGCGACGAATTTTTTCCCGGCGTATTTTCGTACGGGAAAGGTGACGAATGCCAATATCCAGACTTATGGTGGAGGGGAGAGAATGACTTACGGGATCGGTTTGGGATATTACAATGAAACAGGGGTGTTTGTCGGGACCGGGTATAATCGGATGGATTTGAATTCATCGTTGAACGTTGTGCCTGTCAACCGGGTAAACGTGGATTTACGTTTTAACGCGACGTTAACGAATCGCGACAGGGGAGAAAAGGTTGAAGGTTTTGGTACGGCACCCATGGTTGAGGGTGTGCCGGGTGATCCTTTTTGGCAAAGTACGTTGTTACCCGGAAAAGGGACTGAAGCTTGGGAGGCCACGATTGATAAATTGAAAGGGACAAAGGAGAAGAATCGTTCCGTTCGTTTGCGTACTAATTTTAAGATTGGGTACGAGATTATTGACGGATTAAGTGTCTCAACTTCTTTGGCAGCAGATTATTCCATCCATCGTAGGAATTATTTCCAACCCTCTTATCTGAGCGGTAAGGGATATTCGATGAGCTTGGGTGAGACGGGGATAAATTTGATGGTGCTGAACGAGAATTTGTTATCCTATCGAAAAACGATAGGTGAAGATCATATTTTTGATTTTCTGGCGGGTTTTTCTTATCAATACGATCAAATGGAGTATAACGGGGGAACGGCTGAAAATTCTCCGAGTGATAAGATTTATTATGCACCAAGTGGATTGCCGGATTTGGGACAGGAAGTAAATGAATGGTCAGGAGAAACGGTCCCGGTGGCGTTTCAACATTATCAGTCAAATATGGAGGAACAAAAGTTATATTCTTATTTTGGACGTTTGGAGTATAATTACCGCTTGAAGTATTTGTTGTCTCTAAGTTTTCGTCGAGATGGGAGTTCCGTGTTCGGGCGGAATAATAAATGGGGAACTTTCCCCTCGGTGGCTGCCGGATGGAGTTTTTCAGAGGAGCCTTTTATTAAAGATAATTTGGGGTGGCTCTCGTTCGGAAAGTTTCGGGCTAGTTGGGGACGTTCCGGGAAGATGTTTGAATCCCCTTATTTAGCCTACGGTTTGATGGGTCCCGGAGATTATTCGCATTTAGGAAATCCTACATTGAAGCCAGTATATGGCGGGGGACTTTATAATGAAGATCTTTCTTGGGAAGAAACCGATCAATATGATTTCGGTTTGGATGTCGATCTTTTTGAGTATCGATTGGGTGTTGTTCTTGATTATTATTACCGGTACACGGATAAGTTATTGTATCGGGTTCCTCTTCCCGGAGATTATAATGGTTTTGGGATGCAATGGGCGAACGCGGCCGCTTTGTCGAATGAAGGGCTTGAGTTGTTGATTAAATATGAAATATTCCGTCGTCCCGATTTGTATTGGAAAATTTCTGTAAATGGGGCTAGAAATTGGAACCGGATTGAAAAATCGTACAATGGCAAAGATTTGGCATTTGGTATTACGGGTAAGCCTCTGAATCGTATTTATGGATACAAAACGAATGGATATGTGCAAAAACAGGAGGATCTTCCTCTGTATTTCACAACACAAGGAGAAAGCTATTATCTCTATCCTCTGGCAGGTCCTTACACTTCTTTTTATCGTCCGGGTGATTATCATTACGTGGATGTAAATAGTGACAGTTATATTTTTAATGATCAAGTATTTTTGGGTAGTGCCTTACCTATTATAAGCGGGGGAATTGTAAATGAATTCCGGTGGAAGAATTTTGATTTGAATTTTTCGATGCATTATTCCATCGGGCGGCACATGGTGAATCAGTTACCTTCTATATCCTTGGTTTTTTCGACTAACCCGACCGAGAAATTTTATAAGCATCCCGTGTTCGTGGATATAAATAAAACGACTTTCTGGCAACAAGAAGGTGATGATTCGGATTATGCTAAATTACGTATCGGGAGTGAGGGGGAGGTTTTAGACAGGCAAGTGGAGAAGGTGAATTATTTGAAATTGAAGACATTGACGGTCGGTTATAATCTACCCAAATCGTTGATTTCTAAATGGGGAATGGAGCAATTACGGGTGTTTGTGAGTGGTGAGAATCTTTTGACTTTTTCCAATTATTCAGGGGTAGATCCTGAAGCGGTGAGTATTGTGAGCGGGGTGGATTATGGAACGAATTATCCATTAGCCCGGAAGTTTACTTTAGGTCTAACAGTAAAATTCTAGTTATGTGTAAAATACGATATTTTGTGATAGCGCTATTCGGTTTATACTTGTTGTGTGGGTGTGAGGATGCGTTGACCGTGAAACCGGAAAATTCACTTACCTATGAAAATGGTTTGAGTACCCCGAAAGATTTTGAATCTTTCATCAATGGGATTGATAAAGCACTAAAAACAGTGACTTATATGAATGAACCCAATCTGCAAATAAAGAAAGGGGTGTACGTGGATGAGTATTACGATGATTCAGAGATGGAATGGGCGCAAACATTAAATTACCCTTCCTCTGAGCTTTCCTATTGGAATACCCGGAGTTGGCAGATGTATTATGAGCCGATAGCTAGTGCTAACGTTGTGTTAACTTATGCGGATGCGGCAGATTTGTCTTCAGAAAGGCGTGATTTGTACAAAGGACAGGCATGGTTTTACAAGGCTTTATTGTATTTGGAGATTATCCATCAATGGGGGGATTGTATGTTGATTCGCGATCAGGTGGAGCTGTTGCCGACGGCAAAGACGGCTTGGGACGAGGTGGCTGATTACGCGATTGATATGGCAACGAAGGCGGCCGAGGCATTACCCGAGTTTGATAAAATCAGAATGGCAAACGGGAATGTGGCAACATATAAATCTATTCCTTGTAAAGGAAGTGCAAATGCTCTATTGGCACATCTCTGTGCTTGGAAAGCGGGAGGGAAATATTTTGCTCATCATGATGCTTATGATGAAATGGAATTGTGGAAAAAGGCAGAGGAGGCATGTACTCAGGTTATTACTTCCGGTCAGTATGATTTGGCAGCCAATCCTGAAGAGGTGTGCACGAGCGTGTTATTGGGTGGTAGTAGGGAGAGTATTTATGAAACGATCACGCGTAATTTTTGGAACGAGGATATATCAGCGCCTGTAGGACCTAAACATATTGTAGAGGAATATGCCGGATGGCCAGTATTTCCAACAAGCCAACCTTCATTTGTTGCATACAATACTTGCCGTATAAAAGCTTCTTCCATGAAGGAGATGTTTCCTCAAAATGATTTACGTCGGGAATCTTATTTTTATAAATTGGATTCTATGAGTCATGATACGTTATTGCCGGTGACCGGAGGATATGCTTATATGTACAAATACCGTAAATTTTACACGGAAAGGACGGATGACGGGTATATCATGCTCTATGGTTTGGATCAGAATAAGATTTGGTGGCGCTTGGCGGATATTTATTTGTTGCGCGCAGAATGTCGTGCCCGTTTAGGAGGTAGTTATGTGGAGGGGGCTATTGATGACTTGAATAAAATCCGGAAGCGTGCAGGTGCTAAGCTTTACGATGCCTCGGAGTATGGGGGAGACCTGAGATATGCCATTTTTAAAGAACGGGAGAAGGAGTTGTTGCTGGAGGGGCAACGCTATTATGATATTATCCGGAATGATTATGTCCGGACAGAGTTGAGAGGGAATTTCCGGACGGTAACTAATCAGGATTTGAAAGATGGTGCTTTGTTTTTGATGATCGGTTCCGGTGCTTTCAACCGGAATCCCTTGCTTCGGCAAAATGCGTATTGGCATCGACGTTTGTAAATGAATTTGTTGAATCATGAAAAATAAGTTTGGTTTATGAGAAAGATATGGCTATTATGGGGAATTATTACTCTTGTCTGGGCTTGTGATACGGAGCAAAAGGTGATTGACACGGGTGTTTCTAATCCTTATTTTGATGGGACAATTATGGATTATTTGCGTTCAAATAATAAAAATTGGGATTTGACGGTGGAGATGATTGAACATGCCGGTCTGACGGATTTGTTCGAGGGGCAGGTGGATACTTGTCCGGCAATCACGTTTTGGGCACCGCCGGCGTATTCTATTTTACGGTTTATGCTGGAGTCTCAGAAAGCTGCTGTCCCCGGTGAAGTTTATACACAAGTTACGGATATTCCTAAAGAATTATGCCGGACCTTCTTGTTGAAACATGTGGTGAACAAGAAATATTTGAAGTCGGATATTGCCTACATTAATAAAGATTATTTTATCAATGAAGAGAAGCAAGATGGGGGAACGGATATGACTTGTATCGGGGGCAACAAGCTTCGAGCTTATTTACGAGGGTCTTCGTGGGCCGGAGTGGCAGATGTCGGGGCCGTGACACTTAATCTTTATTCTATGGAGCACGGGGATATTCCTGTGGCTTCACCGGATATACAACCCCAAAATGGTGTTGTGCATGCATTAAATTACAGTTATAATTTTGGGAAAATATAAAAGTCTGGAAGATGAGAACGATAATAATACTTTTTATGCTGGCTATTCCATTCTCGATTATTAATATCGGATGCCAGGATGTTGAAGTCGGATATTTGAGCACGGAGTATGCCGGGTATAGTCTGGATTCCTTAGTGATAAATTACGAATTGGATGCGACTCCACCGGAAGAGGTGCCGAATCCTGAATACCAGATGTATTTGGATATGGGATTTAGTCCGGAAGAGATCGCGATGTTCTTTCAAATTTACCCGACAATGTTAGTCGGAGGTGGAGCAGACTGGTTGCGGGTGACGTATGGTATGCCTTGGACTAGTACTCCAATTGAAGGTATTGAAGGAAGTAATCCGATTTGGTGTCAAGTGAAATCAATTACTTCGGAAGGCGGAGATGCTGATAAATTAGCCGCTTGTATTTCTGTTCGAGGGAATGGCGTTCTTTCTGTTCCGGTGGAAAATGACGTTCCTCGGGGTAGGTATAGTATATCTTTAAATTTTTGGAATGAAGGGTGGTCAAAAGATGTGAATGACTGTTTTACGATTATCGTGAAATAATAATTGCACGGGGTGTGTCAAAACTCCATATTCAAACTCCCTCTTTCTTCGGGGTATTCTCTCTATAAACAGAGGGAGAGTTAAAATGAGTTTTTGGCACACCTTCGTTTTTTATTTTATAGACTTTTCTTGGCTTTATGTATTCCCGGTATTTAGTTTCTCTTCAGTAAAAGTTCAATTTAATTTTTTCCATGAGGGAATTTTTGAGGAGATTATTTTACTTTTGCTGTAGAATTAAACACATAAAAATAGAGAAGAAATGACAGCAAATTGGTTTGAAGCGAAGGTAAAATACGTGAAAGTGGGTGAGGATGGAAAAGAGAAAAAGATGTCCGAGTTGTATTTGTTAGATGCAATGTCCTACACGGAGGCCGAGAGCCGGATTACGGAAAATCTGCGGGAGATGATCCAAGGTGATTTTTATATCGTGGGGTTGAAAAAATCGAATATCACGGAGTTGGTGGAGTCGAATGATGGGAATGATGATAAGTGGTTTAAGGCGAAAGTGGCGATCATAGATGCGGACCAGATTAGTGGTAAAGAGAAAAAATCCCATCAGTATTATCTGGTAGCAGGAGCGGATATTGAAAGGGCATTGGTTAATTTGCAGAAGAGTTTGTCGACTTACGTGGTGCCTTTCGAGATCAGTTCCCTTACCGATACAAATATCATGGACGTGTTCCCTTATTTCTCGGACGATGCGGAGCAACCGCTTCCATCTAACTTGAAGCCTTTAGATGGCATGGATGCAGATGTGGAAGAATTTAATTAAGAAATATTTTTTCAGCCGAAAACGTTTGTGAAAAAAGCCTTTTCCCGAGCTTTATTTTGTTGAAATGTTTTGTATTGTATTGATTTACAAAAATATAACATGGATAAAATAAGGCTCTATTTTTTTTCTTCAAAATTAGTATTCTACTTTTAACTTTTTTACCTTTGCCGGATTAATTTTCTTCAGGTCGTTTGTTATGGACAAGAGACATGTTGTTATTGTTATTAACGATCGGATGAAACTTGAAAGAGATTCAAACGTATTTGGAAATAATTAATCTATAAAGTTATGAAGACAAGAATAGAACATGATTTACTCGGCAATAAAGAAGTGCCAATGGATGCGTATTATGGCGTTCAAACTTTGAGAGCTATCGAAAATTTTGCTGGTATCAGCGGGTATACAATCGGTATGTTCCCGAATTACGTGAAGGCTTTGGCTATGGTAAAGTGGGCTGCTGCGAAGGCAAACTTTGAATTAGGTTTGATTCCTGCTGATATTACAAATGCGATTACCGCAGCTTGCGAAGAGATTATCGATGGTAAGTTGGCAGATCAATTCCCGGTAGATATGGTTCAAGGTGGTGCCGGAACTTCCACGAACATGAATATCAACGAGGTTGTTGCCAATCGTGCTTTGGAATTGTTGGGACACCAGAAAGGTGAATACCAATATTGCCATCCGAATAATCATGTAAATCTTTCTCAATCAACAAATGATGCTTATCCTACTTCATTCCATTTGGCAATCATTTTAACCAATAAAGAAGTAGTTGCTGAAATTAAGTTGTTGGTTGATTCTTTCAGAAGAAAAGCAAAAGAATTTGAACACGTGTTGAAAATGGGACGTACCCAACTTCAAGATGCAGTGCCGATGACTTTAGGACAAGAGTTTGAAGCTTATGCTGTAACTTTGGAAGAGAATATCGAGCGTTTGAACGAGGCTGCCAAATTGTTCTTGGTAGAGAACATGGGAGCGACGGCTATCGGTACGGGTATTAACTCAGAACCGGAGTATGCGGAAATTTGCGCTCGTGAACTTCGTATTATCAGTGGTGAAGAGTTTGTTCTGGCTCCGAACTTGATTGCTGCAACCCCGGATACCGGTGCTTGCGTGTCTTACTCTTCAGAATTGAAACGTTTTTGTGTTCAGTTATCTAAGGTATGCAATGACTTGCGTTTGTTGTCCAGTGGTCCGAGATGCGGTTTGAACGAGATCAACCTGCCTCCTATGCAACCGGGATCTTCTATCATGCCGGGTAAAGTGAATCCGGTTATTCCGGAAGTGGTTAATCAGGTTTGTTTCCGCGTGATTGGTAATGATACGACCGTAATGATGGCTGCTGAAGCTGGTCAGTTGGAATTGAACGTGATGGAGCCGGTAATCGTTTACGCTTTGTTCAACTCCATGCAGATGTTGACCAAGGTGATGGATCGTTTGAGAATTTTGTGTATCGATGGTATTACAGCTAATGCTGACCGTTGTAAGGATATGGTGATGAACAGTATTGGTATCGTTACTGCTTTGAATCCAACTTTGGGATATGAAAATTCATCACGTATTGCCAAGAGAGCTTTGACGGAGAACAGAAGCGTGTACGACTTGGTATTGGAAGAAAAATTGTTGACGAAGGAGGAGCTGGATAATCTGCTTCGCCCCGAATTAATGATTGCTCCGAAAAAATTCTATAAGAAAAAATGATTAGAAGTGTTTTTTGTAACAAAAAATAAATACTTTTGTAAAAATTAATTTAAAGCATGAGTTATGAAAAAGAATTTTAATCAAATGATTGCAGTTGCGATGATTGCCGTATCATCAATCGCTTTCACCGGATGTTATGGTTCATTCTCTTTGACTTCCAAGTTGTATAATTGGAACGGACAAGTTTCTAACCAGAAATTTGTGAATGAGTTAGTATTTTTGGGATTGTGCATTCTTCCTGCATACGAATTGTGTACTTTGGGTGATGCATTGATTTTTAACTCAATTGAATTCTGGGGTGGTCAGAATCCGATAACAATGAAAGCCGGAGATGTTGAAGAGGGACAGGTTATGTATGCCGGACATCCTTATCACGTAACAAAATCTTTGAATAAAGTTGTTGTCGCTAGTGAAGAGACTGCTGCTGTTGCTGAATTCCAATATTTCCCGGAAGAAGAATCTTGGTATTTAATGGATGGTCAGAACAAGGCTAAGGTGATGAAAAACACGAAAAAGATGATGAAAGCTGTTGCAGCTATCGACTAATTTTTTTTCGGTTCAGATAATGAAAGGACGTCTTCGGGCGTCCTTTTTTTATGGGGTTTAACTGATATATCGCCAGTTGATTTTAGTTTTGAAAAGACGTTTGACTTGGGTGGCAAAGGTTTGATTCTCTTCCTTTTGCAGGAGGGGATCGTCTTCCAGAATAATCGTGGCCGCTTGAGCTGCCTCGTTCAGGATACGCCCGTCCTTACCGAGATTGGCGACTCTCAAGTTGCACGTTAACCCGCTTTGTTGCGTGCCTTCGATGTCTCCAGGGCCGCGTAGTTTTAAATCGACTTCGGCAATCTCAAAGCCATCATTCGTGGAGGTCATGGTTTCGATTCTTTTACGGGACTCGTTAGACAGTTTGTAGGAGGTCATCAGAATACAGTACGATTGTTCGGCTCCCCGTCCGACACGCCCGCGTAGCTGGTGCAATTGGGATAGTCCGAAACGTTCGGCACTTTCAATGACCATGATGGAGGCGTTGGGAACATTCACCCCGACTTCGATCACGGTGGTTGCCACGAGAATACGGGTGTCTCCCGATACGAAACGCCTCATGTGTTCCTCTTTCTCTGCCGGTTTGAGTTTCCCGTGAACGATGTCCGCCGTATATCCCAAGGGAGCGAAATAACTCATCACGTGTTCATAGCCTTCTTCCAGGTTTCGGTAATCCATCTTTTCCGATTCGGAGATCATGGGGTACACGATGTAGGCCTGCCTGCCGAGCTCCAGTTCTTTCTGGATGAATTTGTAGACTTGCAGGCGTCTGGTTTCAAAGGCGTGGTGCGTGGTGATGGGTTTCCTGCCGGGAGGAAGTTGGTCGATCACCGATACATCCAGGTCTCCGTAGAGGGTCATGGCGAGCGTCCGGGGAATGGGAGTTGCTGTCATGACCAGTATGTGTGGAGGGATCGTGTTCTTTTGCCACAGTTTAGCTCGTTGGGCAACACCGAAACGATGTTGCTCGTCGATAACAACAAGTCCCACGTTTTTAAAATTCACCACGTCTTCCAGTAGAGCGTGAGTCCCGATCAAGATTTGCAGACGTCCGTCGGACAGGGCCTCGTGAATGATTTCCCTTTCTTTTTTCTTGGTGGAACCTGTTAGTAGGCCGACGCTGATCGGGGTGTCCTTCAGAAGCCCGGATATGGTTTCGTAATGTTGGGTGGCGAGAATCTCCGTCGGGGCCATGATGGCGGCTTGGTAACCGTTGTCGAGGGCGATCAGCATACACATCACGGCAACAAGGGTTTTGCCGCTACCCACGTCCCCTTGTAACAAGCGGTTCATTTGTTTGCCGGAGCCGCAATCGGAGCGGATTTCTTTAATAACCCGTTTCTGTGCATCGGTTAGGGGAAAGGGTAGGTGATTGTGGTAGAAATCGTTGAAATAATCCCCGACTGTGGTAAAGAGATGACCTTGGAAGGCTGCCTTGCGGTTGAATTTCAGTTTCAGTATGTTGAGTTGAATGTAGAACAACTCTTCAAATTTAAGCCGGTATTGGGCCTTGCGGAGCATGTCCGGGTTTTCCGGGAAATGGATGTTGTACAAGGCCTCGTGCAGGTAGATCAAGTTGTGTTTTTTGATGAACCATGCCGGGAGGGTTTCTTGAATCCTGCCGTTGATAGCTTTGAAAATATTCGCTTGTATCTTGTTGATCAGCCGGGAGGTCAGGTAACTTTTTTTCATCTTCTCCGTGGTGGGGTAGATGGCTTGGAAGCCCACGAGTTGCTTGGCATTCGTTTCATACAGGTCCATTTCCGGGTGGACGATATTCATCTTGTGGTTGAAGATGGTGGGCTTGCCGAAAATCAGGTACTCCTTATCGGGGTTGATCTGGCTGGCGAGGTATTTGTGACCCGTGAACCAAACGAGTTCCAGTTCCCCGGTTCCGTCGTAAGCCGTGGCGACCATGCGCATCTGTTTGCCTGCTCCGACGGACGTGAGGTTCATGATTTTGGCTTTTACTTGAATATAAGGAAGGTCTGAGGTGAGCTCCCGAATCGTGTAGATGCGGGTTCGGTCGATGTATTTATAGGGAATGTAATAGAGCATGTCCTCGTAACTTTGGATGCCCATTTCCTGCTCCAGCAACGAGGCTCGTTTCTCCCCAACACCCGGTATGAATTTTATGTTCAGTCCTGCCAGTTCCAAAATGCAAATTTTCGGTGGTTCATTTCTCGAACGAAAGTAAAAAAAATAGATGACTTTAGTTGAGCATATCGGGAATAAATTTTAATTTCGTGGTATAAATAATCAGACAGACACTTTACCGGGAGATGTATAATTATTTAAAACAACGATTTAAACATGCCATTCGTTTCCGACATAAAAGAGGGTACGGGGTGCATTCTCCGTTTGTTTTTGATTTGATCACGAATGTGATAAAGGAAAAAGCGGTTTATTACGATTTCGAACGGATCGAGGCGATGGGGAACATTCGGGAGAAAGAGCGGAAATTGTATCGTTTACTTTTTCGGTTGGCAGAATATTTTTCTTACCGGAATGTACTGTGTGTTGGGGAACGGTCGCCATGGGCATCCATGTATTTGGCGGCGGTTTCGAAGCAGATGGTATTGTTGAACGGGGGATGTGCATGTTCGGGGGCCGAGTACACGAAACAGGTGAAACCGGGAGATTTGAAAGGTCGCGAGATCGATATGATTTTCTTGGGAAGAGCGTTCGAGGAAGACTGGGATGAAGCTTGGGAAGAGGTTTTGCGAGCGCGAAGACGAGGTCCTTTATGTATCGTGGTTAAAGATATTTATAAGGGGCGTTTTAATTCGTTGGTATGGCGCCAGTTGAGACAAGAGGGGACTGTTTCGATCGATATGATGTGGTACGGGATTGTATTCTTTGACACGAGGTTACAGAAGGGAAGGTATAATATGATAATTTAAAATTTAGAATGTAGAATTTAGAATGAGGAGGGTGGGGGTGTGCGGTTGAGATCTAAAATCTGAAATTTAAAATCTAAAATAAGCATGAAGGTATATACAAAAACAGGAGATAAGGGGACGACGGCTTTGATCGGGGGAACCCGGGTCGCGAAAAATAACGTGAGACTAGAGGCTTACGGGGGCGTTGACGAATTGAATAGTCATTTGGGAATGATTCGGTCGTACCCGATTGCCGCGGAGCATGTGGAGCAGTTGATAGAGATTCAAAACGTGTTGTTCGTGGTTGGGGCTAACTTGGCGACGGACACGACGGTGAGTAATATGCAGAAGAAGTTGCCTTGTACGGACGAGGACGTGGCTTTTTTGGAGAGGGCAATAGACAAGATGGACGAGGAGTTGCCACCATTGCAATATTTCGTGTTACCGGGGGGGCGACCGGAGGGGTCGGCTTGTCATATTGCCCGCACGGTTTGTCGTCGGGTGGAACGCCGGATTATTGATATGAGTGAGGAAATTGAGGTGGAGGATGTTATCGTGCGGTATGTGAATCGTCTTTCCGATTACTTGTTCGTGCTAGGACGTAAGTTGGCAAAGGATTGCGGATTGGAGGAGGAGAAATGGGTGCCGAGGAGTTGAAAATTAATCCATTTACGATTTATGAATTACGATTGACGAAAAGCGTTGATTCGTAGGAGGGAATCTAAAATTAATAAGGGATTGAAAATGAAGAAAATTGTAGATAGTGGACGGCAAGGTGGTAACTTTTCAATGGCGGAAGTGTTTCGCTTTTTGAAAGAGTTGAGGGAGAATAATAATCGGGAGTGGTTTCATGCACATAAAGAGTGGTATTTGACCGTGAAAGCGGGACATGAGGATTTCATCAACCGGGTAATTCCTGCATTAGCGGTGAGAGAGCCGGAAGTGGACGGATTGATGGCAAAAGATTGTATTTTTAGGATTTACCGGGATATCCGGTTTTCGCCAAACAAAGAGCCTTACAAGACGCATATCGGGGCGTACATGGTGAAGGGTGGTAAGCAAAGTCCTCGGGCGGGGTATTATGTGCATATCGAGCCGGGAAATTGTATGATCGGGGGCGGAATCTGGTGTCCGGAGCCGTCGTTGCTAAAGGCTTTGCGGAAAGACGTGTATGACAATATAGATGAGTTTACGGGGATTATCAGGGACACTGAATTTCAGAAGTATTATGTGTTGGAGGGGGAGAAACTGAAAAAGGTTCCAGCTCCTTTCCCAAGTGATTTTCCCGAGGGAGAGTTGTTGAAATACAAATCTTACACGGTGTCGAATTATGTTCCTGATTCATTTTTCGAAGGGGAGGATGTGGTCGAACGGTGTGTGGAACGACTTTTATTGATGCAACCTTTTAATCGCTTTTTGAATTACACGGTGGAGGAAACGTGGAGGTGATTGCTTGTGGCAGTTGGTTGGTTAAAAGGGGGAAATTTGTGGCTGAATTGCTTTGATAATAAGGAGGAAAGTAGTATATTTGTAATATGGAAAAAATAAAAGAAAAGATGCCGCAGCTTCTGAAAAACGCCACGCAGAGGGAAGAGATTTTACAAGGAATGATAGCTTCATTTCAATTGGAAGGGATAAAAATTTCCCAAGAAACGGCTTATACTATTTTGGAACGGGTGGATTTGAAACTTAAAATGTGTAAGCAATGATCTGCTCCATTCTGGAGTAGTCTTTTTGTGCGACTTGCTGAACAGCGATAATATATTCATTGAAATCAATCTTTTTAAAATTTAAGCCGGGGTACCCCTGTTTTCGAGCCATGAGGTTGGCGAGGATGCGGAAGGTTCTGCCGTTGCCTTCCCGGAAGGGGTGGATGAAAAGTAATTCACCGTGAACCTTGGCGATGTCTTTTATCAAATCCTGCTGGCTGGTATAGCGGTCGGGAAGCTGGGAAAGAATTTCTTCTTCGAAGATGCGCATGCTATCCGGAATGAATCTTCCGGCGGGGAAGACGAAACCACCTTTAGAGATATTTACAGAACGGAAATGCCCGGCAAAAGAGTAGAGTTCTTTTAGTGCCGTACGGTGGATGTCGCAGATATATTTGACGGAAAATTTTGTCTTGGGGGTTAGCTTTTCCGTGAACAGGATTTCTGCCATCAAGAATCCTTCGAACTCTGCATTGTGAAGCGTCTCCTCGTCCGTGATCCCGAGTAAATTCGGGAGAATCTCTCCCTCTTCGCCATTGGTGGTGTATCTGTTCATGGCATTGATTTTTAACAAAGTTATAGAAATCTGTCAATTACTCCAAATTTATTTGTGATTTATGATTTATGATTTATGCTAAAGCCTTATCTTTGTACATTCGGCAAGGCCGAGTTACAAGTTGACAGGTTGCATGTTACAGGTTCTTGGGAATAATAACGCACCTGCCGATGGACGTGTCGGGATTCAACTTGTAACCTGTAACTTGTAAATTTGTAACTAAAAAAGGATGAAAGTATTATTATTGGGTAGCGGTGGACGCGAACATGCGTTAGCGTGGAAAATAAATCAGAGTGAAAGATTAACAAAGTTATATGTTGCCCCGGGAAATGCCGGAACGGCAGAGATAGCAGAGAATGTAAATATTAAGGTAACGGATTTCGATGCGTTGGCGACTTTCGTGAAAAATAACGCGATCGATATGTTGGTTATCGGACCGGAAGACCCGCTGGTGGAGGGGATTCGAGATTATTTTGAGGCAGATGCTCGTTTTGCTCACCTGATGATTGTGGGACCAGGAAAAGCGGGTGCTATTCTGGAAGGCAGCAAGGATTTTGCGAAGGAATTTATGTTCCGTCACCATATCCCGACGGCCGGTTACTTGACGGTGACGAAGGACAATCTGGAGAAAGGTTTTACCTTTTTAGAAACGTTGAAACCGCCGTATGTACTGAAAGCAGACGGTTTGGCTGCCGGGAAAGGAGTGCTTATATTGGAGAATCTGGAAGAGGCGAAGAG
>ENA-ORUX01001619-ORUX01001619.1-human-gut-metagenome-genome-assembly--contig:-NODE-1619-length-16734-cov-2.554530_pt1 | contig 16734 bp, 14 predicted proteins | sample MGYA00242087_ERZ509225 | MGnify/ENA primary metagenome ERZ509225 (study PRJEB26280, sample SAMEA2338864) | human gut metagenome | biome: human gut; feature: human-associated habitat; material: faeces... | reverse complement strand
AAGAACAATTGGATGAAGAGATCATACCCGTCACCCAACGAATGCAACAAGCTCTTCCGCCACCACCTCCCGCACCTCGGTTAACCGACTTGATAGAGATCGTAGATGAAGAGATAAATCTAGATGACAACCTGGACATCATAGACGCGGAAGCCAACGTTGCCAATCACGGAGTCTACGACTTTAGCGGTACGGGTAGCGGGTACGAGGGTGAATACGGGTATGGAGATGAATATTCCGGAGAATCCGAAGTATTCGCGGTTGTTGAAGAGATGCCGAGATTCCCGGGAGGCAATGTACAGAAATGGATTTCCAAACATATCAAATACCCGATGGTTGCCCAGGAAAATAATATCCAAGGCAAAGTTTTTGTACAATTTGTCATCGAGAAAGACGGTAGCGTTTCAAACGTGAATGTCACCAGATCCGTGGATCCTTCCCTCGACAAGGAGGCCATTCGTGTCATTCAATCCATGCCGAAATGGATTCCCGGAAAGCAACGAAAGAAACCGGTGAGAGTGTCGTTCACGGTTCCTATTAATTTCCAATTACAATAAACGAACAAAGGCTGCATTGCAGCCTTTGTTCGTTTATCCCATCAACTCGCTTACTTTACCGTAATCAAGAAATAATTCTTTTTTCCACTCTGTAGAAGGATAAATTTGCCGTCAATCAAATATTCGGGAGTAACGACTAATTCTTGATCCTGCACTTTTTCCTTATTTATACTGATCGCGTTTCCTTTCAAAGCTCGCCGAGCCTCGCCTTTTGAAGACATCATGGAAGTTTTCTCTGCCATCAAGTCCACGATAGGAATCCCAGCCTCTAAATCCGTTCGTGCCACCTCAAATTGAGGAACCCCCTCGAAAACGGACAATAGCGTGTCTTCATCCAAACGTTTCAACACGTCGGATGTCGCGTTACCGAAAAGGATTTGCGAGGCTTCCAAAGCCGAATTATAAGCTTCTTCCCCGTGAATCAAGCAAGTCACTTCTTTTGCCAGCACTTTCTGCAGTTTTCTTAAATGCGGGGCCTCTTGATGCTCGGCAATCAAGGCATCAATCTCGGCCGGTGGCAATATCGTGAAAATTTTGATATACCGGGCAGCATCCTCGTCTGTGCTGTTCAGCCAGAACTGGTAGAATTTGTATGGAGAAGTCCGCCGCGGGTCTAACCACACGTTACCGGACTCTGTTTTCCCGAATTTCTTACCGTCACTCTTGGTCATTAACGGCCAAGTCAAACCATAAGCTTCTCCGCCATCTTTCCGGCGAATCAACTCTCCTCCCGTGGTGATATTCCCCCATTGGTCGGAACCACCCATTTGCAACAAGCAGTTATAATTACGACGCAAGTACAAGAAGTCATACCCTTGCACCAACTGATAAGTGAATTCCGTGAACGACATGCCGTTCGTTGAATCGGCACTCAAGCGTTTTTTCACGGAATCTTTTGACATCATGTAATTCACGGTGATGTGTTTTCCCACTTCCCGAATAAAATCGAGGAAAGAGAAGTTTTTCATCCAGTCATAATTATTCACCATGATTGCCGCGTTCGACTCGCTGGAATTGAAATCAATAAACTTGGACAACTGGGCTTTAATTCCCGCCATATTTTTCTGAATGGTATCCTCGTCCAACAAATTCCGTTCTAAGGATTTACCGCTGGGATCTCCAATCATGCCCGTCGCTCCACCTATCACGAAAATCGGTTTGTGCCCGGCCATCTGCAAATGTTTCATCATCATAACCGACACGAGGTGACCGATATGCAAGGAATCAGCCGTCGGGTCAATTCCGACATAAGCCGTCGTTTGCTCTTTTGCCAATTGTTCTTCGGTTCCCGGCATGATGTTATGGATCATCCCTCTCCATCTTAGTTCTTCAACAAAATTCATCGATTCTTAATTTTTAATTCGCCTTTGGCGAGTTATAGGTTAACAAGTTATGCGTTTTTCAACTCTTATCTTTTATCTTATTTTATCGTGTTTTCGTAAACACCATTTGCAAAGTTAACAAAAGGTTTGTACAACAAGCTGTCACCTTTCGTTTTTGCTGAAATAAAATCATAACGAACGTCCAGCGCATTCACGATGAAAAGTACCACGCTCCCCGCGATGGCCGCTTTCAACACCCCCATCACGATCCCGAACAACTTGTTAAACAATCCCAATGAAACCATATCTATCAACTTGGTCAACAATTTCCCAAGCAGGTGCATCAAGATAATAACCAGCAGGAAGGTCACGGCAAAAGCGATGTAATAGGCATAAGATTCCGGCAAGACCACGAAATCTTTCAAAAAATTCTCCACGTTCACGGCATATCTCAACGAGATAAAAACTCCCAGCACCAACGCAAATAACGTTGACATTTCAATAATCAACCCCTGGCTAAAGCCTTTATACGCCCCGTATAGCAACGGCAGCAATATAATCACATCAATGTAATTCACCGTTAAATTATTAATCACTTTATTCAAATTTCAAAGATAAGCATTTGTCCACGTTTCAACACAAAATCGGGATAATAATATTGAAAAAATCCGACAACATTTCCTTCTCAACTTTCGTCGATCTTTCACGGATCTCTTCATTTTCAGTATCCGCTCTTCAATTTTCAATTATTTATGCCTTAAACTGACAAATTCTTACTATTTTCGCACAATGTTTATGCCAGAATTAAAATTGAGAATTTATGTATAGAACACATACTTGTGGGCAGCTAAGAATGGAGAACGTGAACGAAAGCGTTTGTCTTAGCGGATGGGTACAGAAAGTACGGAAGCTTGGAGCCATGACTTTCGTGGATCTTCGTGACCGTTACGGGATTACCCAATTGGTGGTCGAGGAGTCGGCTCCTGAAGAGATTAAAGCTAACGTGGCAAGGCTCGGGCGTGAATTCGTGATCCAGGTAAAGGGTACGGTGATCGAAAGAGCCAGCAAAAACAATAAAATACCGACAGGCGATATCGAGATTATCGTGAAAGAATTGAATGTTCTGAGCGAATCGGAAGTTCCGCCTTTCACGATCGAGGATCAAACCGACGGGGGGGATGAAATCCGGATGAAATACCGTTACCTGGATTTACGTCGCTCCTGTGTTCGCAAGAACTTGGAATTACGCCACCGCATGGCACAATTGACCCGGAATTATTTGAGTAACTTGAACTTTATCGAGGTGGAAACCCCGGTCTTGATCAAGAGTACGCCCGAGGGTGCCCGCGATTTCGTGGTACCTTCCCGTATGAACCAAGGTCAATTTTATGCCCTGCCGCAAAGTCCGCAGACGTTCAAGCAACTGTTGATGGTTTCCGGCTTCGACCGTTATTTCCAGATCGTGAAATGTTTCCGGGACGAGGATTTACGGGCTGACCGTCAACCCGAGTTCACGCAGATCGACTGCGAGATGTCATTCGTGGAGCAAGAAGACGTGTTGGAGATTTTCGAAGGTTTGATCCGTCACTTGTTCAAAGAAGTTCGCGGTGTTGACATTCCCAAACTGGAGAGGATGACCTGGATGGATGCCATGGAACAATACGGCTGCGACAAACCGGATCTTCGTTTCGGGATGAAGATCGTGGATTTGACCGCTGTTGCCAAAGGGAAGGATTTTGCCGTGTTCAACGATGCAGAATATATCGGGGCCATCTGCGCACCTAAATGTGCCGGATATACCCGTAAACAACTGGATGAGTTGACCGACTTCGTGAAACGCTCGCAAATCGGGGCCAAAGGTTTGGTTTACGTGAAATACAACGAGGACAGGACTTTCAAATCTTCTGTTGATAAATTTTACACGGAAGCCGATTTGAAAGTGTGGGCAGAAGCCTGTGAGGCAGAACCGGGGGATTTGCTCCTGATTCTAGTCGGTCCGAAATTCAAGACTCTTCCCCAATTGTGCGAATTGCGCTTGGAAATGGGGAACCGGCTGGGATTACGGGATAAGGATGTATTCAAACCCTTGTGGGTGGTAGATTTCCCCTTGTTGGAATGGGACGAGGAAACCCAGCGTTTCTATGCCATGCACCACCCGTTTACCTCCCCGAAACCGGAGGATATTCCATTAATGGATACCGATCCGGGTAAGGTTCGAGCCAATGCTTACGACATGGTCATCAATGGCGTGGAGGTTGGTGGCGGTTCTATCCGTATTCACGATTCGGCATTACAATCCAAGATGTTCGATTGCCTGGGTTTCACTCACGAGGCCGCACAGGCTCAGTTCGGGTTCCTCATGGGAGCATTCAAGTTCGGGGCGCCTCCTCACGGTGGTATCGCGTTCGGTTTCGACCGGTTAGCCTCGATGTTTGCCGGGTTGGATTCCATCCGCGACGTGATTGCTTTCCCGAAGAACAATTCCGGGCGTGACGTGATGATTGATTCCCCCGCTGAAATCTCTCCGGAGCAGTTCAAGGAACTGGGAATTAAATTAGAAATTTAAAATTTAGAGTTTAGAATTTAGAATGAATAGAATCACTAAATCGAAAATTACTGATTCCCCAATCTAAAATCTAAAATCATTAAATCTAAAATTGATAAGCGGTGTTTTTTAAAGACGTCATAGGACATGAAGAGATAAAGCAACGACTGATTACTTCCCTGCAAACGGGAAGAATCAGTCATGCACAACTCTTTTCCGGCGATACGGGAGCGGGGTCGCTGGCCCTGGCGTTAGCTTTCACGCAATACCTTTTCTGCACGGGCGACAAACATGAAGATGCTTGTGGGGTATGTCCGGAGTGCAAGAAGATGCAGAAATTGATCCACCCGGATTTACATTTTGTCTTTCCCGTGGTAAAATCTGCCAAAATAAAAACACCGATCAGTGACGAGTATATCAACGAATGGCGCAATCTTCTGCTCAAAAGTCCATACATCGACATGGAAGAGTGGTTGGGAGCGATGGGCGACGAAAATGCCCAAGCCTTGATATACACGGAAGAAAGCGGGAATATTCTCCGAAAACTCAACTTGAAATCCTTCGAATCGGACTACAAGGTTATGATCATCTGGCTACCCGAAAAGATGAAAACGGAATGTTCCAACAAGCTTTTAAAGATATTGGAAGAACCCTATCCAAACACGCTATTTCTGTTAGTCACCGAACACGCCGAGGAGATTATCACCACGATTCTCTCGCGTACCCAGCGGATTAATGTACCCCCTCTGACCCAAGAAGACATAGCGGAACAACTGGTTCTTCAAAAACACTTGGTTCGGGAGTCGGCTGACCAAGTCGCTCACGTGGCATCCGGTAGCTGGTTGAGAGCCCTCCGTATGCTGAACGAGACCGACGAATCTATATACAACCAAGAGAAATTCGTGCAGATGATGCGTCTCTGCTGGGAACGGAAAATGCTTCCCGTCAACGAATTTGTCAACGAGCTCGCTTCTCTCGGAAGAGAAAAGCAAAAAAGTTTCCTGATGCACTGCATCCGTATGTTACGAGAAAACTTTGTCAAAAACTTTGGTATTGAAAAAATAGTATACATGACGGAACGGGAGAAAACTTTCTCCACGAGATTCTCTCCCTACGTTCATGAAGGCAATATTATTCCCCTTTTCGATGAATTTGAACGTGCATATAGCGACATCATCCGGAACGGGAACGGGAAAATAATTTTCACGGATCTTTGTATCAAGGTGATGCAAAACATCAGACCGTGAGAAACATAAAGAATGAAAAGATATAAACTAAAATTGAACAATTGAAACCCGAAAATAAACATCACACTATTTTCAATTTTCAATTTCCAATTTCCAATGAATACAGTATGAGCGAGATTAACGAAGAAGAAGTACAAAATAACTCCGAAAATAAAAATATAAAGCAACAACCACAGGTTGTCCCCGTGATTGACCACCGCTTGCTGGCAGGGAAACTCACGGTCTATAACTGGATGGAAGATACCCCGGAAGGATGCGCTCCTTCTGACATCGTGGAAGTCCGGTTTAAGAATACAAGGAAGGGTTTTTATTTAAACAACAGCAACCTGAAACTGAATATCGGGGACATCGTGGCCGTGGAAGCCGCCTTGGGGCATGACATCGGGATCGTATCTCTCACGGGTGAACTCGTGCGGGAACAGATGAGGCTGAAAAAAATCGACCTGGAACGTAATCCCTTGAGAAAAATATACCGCAAGGCAAAACCTCACGATATCGAAAAATGGCAACAGGCTATCGCCTTGGAACACGACACGATGATCCGGTCGCGTGTCATCGCCGCCGATTTAGGACTCGACATGAAGATTGGGGACGTGGAGTACCAAGGGGACAAGACAAAAGCCATCTTTTACTACATTGCCAATGACCGCGTGGATTTCCGGAAGTTGATCAAGATTCTGGCAGAAACTTTCCACATCCGAATCGAGATGAAACAGATCGGAGCCCGTCAGGAAGCGGGACGTATCGGGGGAATCGGGTCATGCGGACGTAAATTATGCTGTTCCACGTTCATCACGAATTTTATTTCTGTTTCCACCTCAGCCGCCCGTTATCAGGACATTTCTTTGAACCCGCAAAAGCTGGCAGGCCAATGCGGCAAGTTGAAATGTTGTCTGAACTACGAGGTCGACGCTTATATTGACGAGCAAAAAGATTTCCCGTCCACCAACATTTGGCTGAACACGGGTGAAGGGATGCTTTATCACCAAAAAACAGATATTTTTGGTCGTAATATGTCCTACTCTTTCGACAAGGAAGGACATGGTACACTGATTAAATTATCCGTTGCCCGCGTAAAAGAGATTATTGCCATGAATAAACGGGGACAAATCCCGGCAAAAGCTATCGAAGCCGAAAAAGAGGAACAAGTGAATATCGGCTACACGGACGGGGTGGGAGAAGAAAGTTTGAATCGTTTTGACGAGAAAAAACAAAATCAAAGCAAACGAAATCATTCGAGAAATCGTAATAATCGAAAAAATAACCAGAAGGAAAACAACAACACGAATAACGAGAATAAACCCAAGGAGAATCCGGGAAACAACACGGGAAACAAACCTGAAAACAGAAACGAAAACAGGCAAGGCAACAGGCCTAAGCGCAGACCCGAAAACCGGAATAACAATCAACAGGGCAATCGTTCCAACGAGAAACCGGCCAATCGTCCGGATGGACCGAAAGTGTTGCGTAAACAAGACAAAAACAATAAACCGGAAAACAAGGAAAATAATAAACCTGCTGAACAATGAACAATTATAGGCCCTTCGCCGGGATCACTCCGGCGGTAAAAATCATCATCATTATCAACGTGCTCGTTTTTCTGGCCATTAACATGATTGGCCAGCGTTCGGACGTTGATATTGTTAATATACTTGGTTTGCACTTGCCGCAATCCCAGTATTTCGAAATATACCAGTATATCACGCACATGTTCACGCAGGAAGGTCTTACTCACCTTTTCTTCAATATGTTCGCGGTGTTCATGTTCGGGCGGATACTGGAATCGGTATGGGGGACCAAACGTTTCATTGTTTACTATTTCATTACCGGATTAGGAGCTGCCGTTCTCCACTCGCTGGTAAGCTGGTACGGTCTGCACAATATGCAGGAACAATTCTACGCTTTCCAGAGCACTCCCGATGCGGGAGTCTTCGCAGAATTTGTCCGTTCTCACGTGAGTAACCCCAGGTTGCTCTCGCAGTTGATGCAATTCGTTGATGCTTGGAATGCCGCCCCCACCAACGCGCAGTTTGCCGGGCAGGCCGAATATTATATGCAAGGTATTATTCAAGCATACACGAATGTCCCAACCATCGGGGCATCCGGTGCAGTCTTCGGCATATTGCTGGCATTCGGTATGTTATTCCCAAACACGGAGTTGTACTTGATGTTTATCCCGATCCCAATTAAAGCGAAGTATTTCGTGCTCTTGTACGGTGCTGCCGAATTGTTCTTCGGTTTACAGAATTCGGTAGGAGACAACGTGGCTCACTTCGCACACTTGGGTGGTATGCTTTTCGGTTTCTTCCTAATCCTTTACTGGCGAAAACACAGCAAGAAGTTTTACTAGAAAAGACAGGTTATGTACAACAGGGCATATGGATCGAATTTTTCAGGTGGAATCTGGAATGGGATAAAGAACTCGTTCAAACAAGGAACGGCACTTACCCGCCTGATCTATATCAACATCGGTGTATTTATCATCATCAAGATATTGGAGGTATTCTTCGTGTTGGCCGGACAACGGGGATTCGAACAACTTTTGTTGCCTTACGTGGGGGTGCCCGCACTGCCGGAACGTCTGCTTTACACGCCGTGGACGATCATTACCTATATGTTCACCCAGTTCGGTTTTCTACACTTGCTGTTTAACATGCTCTGGTTGTATTGGTTCGGTTCTATCTTCCAAAACACGTTTTCCAGTCAGAAACTAACGGGAGTGTATCTCCTTGGGGGAATTACCGGGGCAATCATTTACATGGCAGCCTACGCCTTGTTTCCCGCTTTCGAGATTGAACGTTACCAGTCATGGGCCATCGGGGCCTCGGCATCTGTCATGGCCATCGTGTTCGCCGTGTGTACTTATCACCCGAACTACAAGATATACGTGTTTCTGATCGGCTCGGTGAAACTTATTCACTTGGCGCTCTTCACGGCAGTAATAGATCTACTAAGTATCCCCAGCGGTAACGCGGGAGGGCATATTGCCCACCTGGGGGGAGCCTTGTTTGGCTATCTTTTCACCTTGTCGCTCCGTCGCAATCTCGACTTGACCAAAGGGCTGTCATCGCTCTTCACCAAGTTAGGCAACAGCCACCTGTTCCGGAAGAAGACAATGAGAGTCAAATACAAAAAGAAAGTTTCCGAGATGAATGACATGGAATACAAGGAATATAAAAAACGAAAAGGTGACCGTATCAACAGCATTTTAGACAAAATCTCCAAACACGGTTATGAAAGTCTGACGAGAGAGGAAAAGGAGATATTGTTCAAATCAAAAAACAATTGAAAAATCATAAATCTAAAATCAATTGGGTCGATTGTTTGATATTATTATGAGAATTGTCACGATCATTGCCATGATCGGATTACTTGGGAGTTACACGGCCCCCTATGTCAATCCTAATGTGTTTTATTTATCGTCCCTGCTAGGGTATACTTACCATTATCTATTGATTGTAAATATTATTCTATTACTCTATTGGATTGCTCGTTTGAAAAAGATAGCCATTCTATCTATCCTAATCATTGCTGCCGGGTATCCGTTAATTAGCACTTACTATGGGTTGAATTCCAAAACCACTCCCAACGCTCCCCACGATCTTTCCATCATGACTTACAATATCCAGATGCTAAGGGCTCCCGGGAAGAATGCTAGCTCAAAAATTGTGGATTATATTAATAATAGTGGTAATGATATTGTTTGTATACAAGAATTTCCCCAACGAGAAGCTTCTTTTCAAAAATTTCCATCCTATCCGTACCATTATCGTCATCGGGATGTAGCACTCATCTCCCGCTATCCTATCATTAATAAGGGCGAAATCGATTTTGCCAAGGGACATTCGGCGGCCTGCATTTATGGAGATATTGCCATCGATAAAGACACGATTCGGGTATATTCCGTGCATCTTGAATCTTACCGGTTAGGTAAAAATGAACAACAGATATACAAGGAACTCACCAGTGGTAATACACAAAATGCCACTCAAGGTGTCAAGACTATATCCTCTCGTCTGGTTACAGCCAACCGTAACCGGGCAAAACAAACACAAATAATAAAAGATCATGCACAACAATCCCCCTACCCGGTTATTATTTGCGGAGACTTTAACGATACCCCTATTTCCTTTGCCTACCACACGTTGTCCGAGGGGATGAAAGATAGTTTCATCGAAAAAGGACGAGGTCTCGGCAACACGTATATCGGGGAATTTCCTTCATTCCGCATCGACCATATTCTGCACACACCAACTCTCAGCACGGTATCCTATACCCGCGATACCGTCAAATATTCCGATCATTACCCGGTACAAAGCGACATTCGCTTTTAGATTTATAATTTCACCCCACAACCATTTCTTATTTTCAAATATTTATCTATATTTGCAACCGGAAATGGGGAATTAGCTCAGTTGGCTAGAGCGTTTGAATGGCATTCAAAAGGTCGTCGGTTCGATTCCGATATTCTCCACTAAAGCGGATACTTCACTGGAAAGTGGAGTATTTTTTTTGCTTTCATACTTGTAAGTCGTTGATATTTTACGAAATAAACGAAACACTTCATTCTCTGAAAAAGTTCGATAATCGTCATTTTTATCGTCCCACGTGAAAAAGTAGGTGGTCCCTTTGCTTCCACGAGAATCTCTCCCATCGTGAAAGAATCATCGTAACCTAATTAACGACTCTTTCCCGAAAAAAAGGAGAGCGTATTAAACACGTTACCCTTTTTTTTGTAAATTAGCCACAAATAAAAAACGGATTTTATGGAACAGGAGCGACAAGAAGAGAACCAGGAACTGACAAAGAAGATCAGCCCATACAAAATCATATATCCTATCATTATCGGGTTGGCCGTGGTCTCTTACATGTTATATAAAGAATTTGACCCCAAAGCATTTGATCTGATCACCTTTACTTGGAGTACCGTGTTTTGGTTATTTGTTGCTGTTCTATGCATGGCTATTCGGGATTTCGGATATGTGATTCGAATCAAGATTCTATCGGGAGGAAAACTAAACTGGTTTCAGTCTCTCCGAATTATATTCCTTTGGGAATTCACCTCGGCAGTGACCCCTTCCGCTATCGGAGGTACCAGCCTAGCTATTCTTTTCGTGCATAAAGAAGGAATTGGGGTCGGGAAAAGTTCTGCTATGGTCATGGCAACCTCTTTTCTTGATGAATTATATTTCATCATCATGTTTCCACTCATACTACTGTTCGTCAACCACCAGGCTTTATGGGAAATGCCGGACACCACGAAAGCCGTGGCCAACGGGTTGATTCTCGTGGCTGTCATTGGATACTGCGTGAAGCTCGCCTACCTGCTTGTGCTAAGTTACGGACTATTCATGAATCCGCAAGGATTAAAATGGCTGATCATGAAACTATTCAAATGGCGCATTCTCCGGAAATGGCGTCATGATGCCAATGAAGCAGGGACCGATATTATCCGGAATTCTCATGAATTAAAAAGTATGCCGTTCTCCTTCTGGCTAAAAACATTCGGGGCCACCTTCTTCTCGTGGACAGCACGTTACTGGGTGGTGAATGCCATTCTCGTGGCTTTTTGGTTCGGACGCTATGATTGGGCGCAACATTTTCTTATCTTTGCACGACAACTCGTCATGTGGATCATGATGCTGGTAAGCCCGACACCAGGTGGTAGCGGTTTTGCGGAATTCGTATTCTCCAAGTATCTAGGGGAATTTCTTCCGAGCGCCGGGGTTGCCATAGCGATGGCTATTTTATGGAGACTCATCAGCTATTACCCTTACCTGTTTATCGGGGCATTTATCGTACCGAAATGGATTGCCCGTAGTTTTGGCAAGACATCGAAACAAACGAAAACGAACAATTAAAGATTAATGCGTTAAGGAATAGAAATCATGGGACTATTTAAACAACCTGAATACCGCCGTTTCAACTTGAAACCTCGCTACTGGGATCCGGAAGCCGAGGCTAGAAAAGAACGGGAAAAACGCATCCGTGCGGAATTAGGCCTCGCGGAAGACGGGAACGAATACATTCCCGATGTTAGAGCCAGCTTACAAAAAGAATACGCCAAACGTAAAGGCGAACGTGCCGGTCTGCGCCTCGGTTACTCAACCCGACTCTTTATGATTCTTATTATCATACTGATCGGCATCTTCTACTTGGCGACCTACAAGATTGATCTTATCATGAAATTATTCTAAGGGTTTCAGCATGGCAGACGTAATTCAATTATTACCCGACTCGGTAGCGAACCAGATTGCGGCAGGAGAGGTCGTACAACGTCCGGCATCAGTGGTGAAGGAATTGATGGAAAATGCCATTGATGCCGGGGCAACAAAAGTACAGGTTATCTTGAAAAATGCGGGCAAAGGATTTATCCAAGTCATTGACGATGGAAAAGGAATGTCCCCAAGAGACTCCCGTATGGCTTTTGAACGTCATGCCACATCCAAAATATCCAACGCACAGGATTTATTCAATATCCGCACGATGGGATTCCGCGGAGAAGCCCTTGCTTCGATTGCTTCCGTGGCAGAAGTGGAATTACGCACCAAACGGGAAGAGGACGAACTGGGCACCTATCTTTTCGTGGCTGACTCAGAACTAAAAAAACAAGAGAACATTAATTGTTCCAGAGGAACGAACATGCTGGTCAAGAACCTGTTCTACACGATCCCCGCCCGGCGGAAATTTCTAAAGTCGGACACCACAGAACTCCGTAATATTACCACGGAATTCTTACGGGTAGCCCTCACCACCCCGAACATTGCATTCACGCTTGTCAACAACGGGAATGAAATATATAACCTACCGGTATCCGGATTACGCCAGCGAATCGTAAACGCTTTCGGAAAAACAATTAATACCAAATTACTCCCGGTGAATTGTGAAACGGGAATCGTCACCATCAATGGTTTCGTGTGCATTCCCCAACACGCCCGAAAAACTTATGGGGAACAGTATTTTTTCGTGAACCACCGGTTCATGAAACACAACTTTTTCCACAAAGCAATCACGGAAGCCTATGCCGGACTGATTAGCGGGGACATGATTCCCTCATATTTTCTCTATTTCACGGTAGACCCTTCCATCATCGATGTGAATATCCATCCGACAAAAACGGAGATCAAATTTCAAGACGAGAGCGCCATATTTCAAATTATACTGGCGAGCGTGAAAGAAGCGTTGGGAAAATTCAACGTAACCCCGACAATAGACTTTGACACGGAAGATAAAGTCGATTTTACAGTTCCAGACTCGCCGATTCTCCCAAAGGTCCCCAAGGTTAGTTATAACCCCCATTACAACCCGTTTAACTATTCCTCCTCGATCTCGAAAGAGGATTCAGACTTCGAACAGTCAGGCAGTAACAGTTCCCGCCCAAACTTCGAACCCCGACACAAGGAACAAGTTCCCGCAAACTGGGATGTTCTCTTTGCCGGATTGGAAGATAAAACAGAAGAAGTACAAACAGAAATTCCTGAAATGGCAGCAAAACAAGAAGATCACGAAGGAATTATCTCTTTCGTACAAATGAAAGGCAGATTTATCGTCACACCAGTTCATTCCGGTTTAATGTTTATCGATCAGAAACGAGCACATGAACGAGTGCTATACGAGCGTTATCTAGAAACCTTGTCACACCAACAAATCTGCGGACAAAAAAGCTTGTTTCCCGAAACACTGGAACTCTCGGCTGAAGATTTCTTGCTCGTGAAAGAGATCATGGATGATCTTGCCATGCTAGGTTTTGAACTCGGGGAATTCGGAAAGAATTGTTACGCCATCTACGCCCCTCCACCCGATCTATCCACTTCTCGCGGGAAAGAAGTACTTATCAGCCTGATTGAACACTACAAGAACACGGAAGGTTCAATCCGGGATAAGATGAGGGAGCGCATAGCCCTCTCTCTCGCGAAGGCGGCATCACTGGATTACAATACCTCACTGGACAAGCAAGAAATGAACGACCTATTTGACAACCTGTTCGCTTGCCAACACCCCAATCACACGGCTGACGGCAAAATAATCATTCATATCCTTAAAAACGAGAATGTAACCCAGTGGTTTAAATAAAAAGCTACTTCAGATAAGTTCGCAATGTTTTAGTCGTTTCGGGATCAGAAGGTCGCGACATATCCGAGTTAATAATACGTCCATCCGGAGCGATCAAAATGAAACGAGGGATTCCGCGGATCATGTAAAAATCCATGAAAGAATGATCATTCCCCATATATAACTGCACCTCTCCCTTGGGATTCTCCCGCACCCGCTTTTCCCAAACTGCCCGGTCATTATCACAAGAAACAGCCACGAACACGATATTATCATCTTCAAACTCTTTTTCCAGTTTCTCCCAAGCCACATTTTCATTACGACAAGGCACACCCCAAGTTGTCCACACGTTGATAAACAAATATTTTCCTCTAAAATCTTCCAATTTGACAGCTTGTCCGGCTATATCCGTAAACATAAAATCAAAGGCGGGACTACCGGGAACAATCTTTGCACAACGGTCATAAATCTCTTGAAACCGCTTCCGTAATACCGGATCCTTCACGTAAAAATCATACACGCGCAATACATCATCAATATGCTCGTCAATTCCTACACCAAGCAAATAGACACAAGCGTAATGATCGATCAAAAACTCTACCAACGTTTCATTTGTCAAATGGTGAATCACGTAATCAAACTGCGCCATCACCTGCTTGTAGGCATCCAGCTCCTTCATATGGTAAGTACTGATCAACGAAACCAAGGACGCCATCCCTTCTTGATACTCCTTGAGCACTAATAACTTCTCATCTTCCTTAATCAATTTCCTGATACAAGAAAGATAAACGGTATCCGGTTGATAATCCATATTTCCCGTACTCCAAGCGTGATACAAGGGATAATTTTCCAATGCTTTATAAGTAGAAAACTTAATTCTATTTCGTTCCATTTCAGTAAAAGCGGTATCAAATCCCATGGTATCCAAATAATGAAACTGCTCTTGAATCAAGTCTTTCAACTGCCCTAAAAACTCCGGACCATCCAGCTCGTAATCGAAAGACAAATTCTTCATGATCTGGCTGTTCAAATAACAATTCTTGGGAGCGCCGTCTCCTTCAAAACGAATATTCCCTTTAGCATGATCCCCGTAAATATATATACGTAATGTTGTTCCGTCTTCGATAAACAATGGGAGACGATCCTTTCCATACTTTAACGTTGCATACCCATGTTCGCCTTCTGTCAGCATCAATTTGGCATACCCCGAATCATCCACTTCAATTTCCCGTTCTTCCCCGTTAACTACCAACTCTGGCTGCACCCCCGAAGACCCGATAAGATTAAATTCCACAACTGTTTTCCGGGTATTACAACACCACATCAATAATATCAAGATCAATATTATACCACCAAATTTTCCCATCATCTAATGCGCCAATGTTACAATTTGCTAAATTAATTATAAATTCTTTTAACTCGAGTTGATATGAAGACTTTAACTTTTTATTAACGTATTGCATCCCATCATTTAAATCAAATCCGAAATAGATTTACATACGCTCAAAATGATCTTTCACGAGCCTATTCGCGAAAGCAATGGAAAAATCCCTTTAGGAAAGAATGACTACCCCACCAACTTTCCGTATGAACAAACTCCCTCCCCCTTTCGGGCTTTGATCCCGGAAAGGGGGAGGGAGTTTGGATATGTTTTTAAATTGGATATGTTTTTAAAACTGAAATCACCAATCATTTTACCGGGATCTTCTCTACCCTTCTCTGGTGGCGACCGCCTTCAAAATCGGTTGACAAGAAAACATCTACCACATTTTGGGCCTCTTCGTAAGCAATGAAACGAGCAGGCAATCCCACCACGTTTGCATCATTATGCTGACGAGCCAAAGCGGCAAGTTCCATATTCCAACACAAAGCACAACGGATACCTTGATGTTTATTGGCTGTCATAGAAATTCCGTTACCACTTCCGCAAATAGCAATTCCCCTTTCATACTCGCCGGACTCAACGGCCACAGCCATCGGATGAGCCGTATCCGGATAATCCATACTCTCGGCAGAATAAGCACCAAAATCCTTTACTTCATGACCTTTTTCTTGAAGATATTTTACCAACCGTTCCTTATACTCGTAACCGGCATGGTCACATGCTATCGCTATTTTCATCTCTTTAAAATTATTACCTTAACTACAAAATAAAAGTTGACTTGTTATAATTTGCAAGTTTACATAGAAACTTTTTAACTTGCAACTTGTAACCTGCCAACTTCTAACAAAAAAGGGACTCTTCCGAACCCCCTTTTTATCATCAAAGAATCAATTTATAACCCTTTCCGTGAACATTGATAATTTCCACAGACGGATCTTTCTTCAAATGTTTACGCAATTTCGTGATATAAACATCCATGCTTCTGGCATTAAAGTAATTGTCATCAGCCCAGATATTCTTCAAAGCGTAGTTTCTCTCCAACACCTTGTTCACATTCAAGCACAACAAACGAAGTAACTCAGACTCTTTCGTGGTCAATTTTTGTTCTTCTTCCCCGTCAAACAAAGTCTGTTTCTTAGAATTGAATGTTAACTTACCAATCTTGAAGATTTCTTGTTCATCTTCCGGCTTCAACCCGGTTGATCTTCTCAGGACAGCCTCGATACGCAGCAATAACTCTTCCATACTGAAAGGTTTACTCATGTAATCATCGGCTCCCAACTTGAATCCTTCCAACACATCTTCTTTCATCGACTTAGCTGTCAAGAAAATAATTGGAATTTCGCTATTGATCTGTCTGATTTCTTTCGCAAGCGTAAAACCATCTTTTTTAGGCATCATCACGTCGAAAATGCAAATGTCAAACGGTTCGTTCAAAAACCTTTCATATGCAATCTCTCCATCCTCACATAAAACGGTCTCAAAACCTTTAGCTCTCAAATATTCTTTAAGAAGCATACCCAAGTTGGTATCATCCTCTGCCAATAAAATTTTAATTTTCTCATCCATAGCTATGTTGTTTTAAATAATTCTTATTCTTTAATTCTCAGTAAAAATATACGAATTT
>ENA-ORUX01001613-ORUX01001613.1-human-gut-metagenome-genome-assembly--contig:-NODE-1613-length-16805-cov-4.898806_pt1 | contig 16805 bp, 14 predicted proteins | sample MGYA00242087_ERZ509225 | MGnify/ENA primary metagenome ERZ509225 (study PRJEB26280, sample SAMEA2338864) | human gut metagenome | biome: human gut; feature: human-associated habitat; material: faeces... | reverse complement strand
GTTGCGGAGCCTTTCATTCTCTGCCGTACCCTTGTCCCTATTATGACAGCCGCGTTATTCCTCTTTTTTCTTTCATGCACTCTCCGGCAAAGCTTTCTTCCGCTCCCCTTCCAGCACTTCTTCCAATTTCTCAGTCTGTTCCAGCCTCAGCTTTCCCGGTTCCTCCCGCAGCAGTTTTTTCTGCAAATACCACCATCTGCCCAGCCAGAAACCATCTTCCGTCTTATATTTCGCTGGAATATCCAAGGTTCCATGCACTTTCTGATATACTTTCACGCACTTCAGCCGAGCCTCCCACTGCTCTTTCCTGGACAATCGACCCGTTTTCACTTTCGCAGTCGGTTTTTCCCACAGCATTCCAATGGCATCCAGCATGGCGATCCGCTCCGGGGTCAGCTTTGTCCGAACATCGCTATTTTCCCGCCGGGCATGGCGCAGAGTCGTCATCCATCTACCTAGTTGGATACCATCTTCTGTCACATAGCCAGTCGGAACATCCAAATTGCCGTGCTCATGGTAATAGCGTTCTGCCGCATGATATTGCTCCATCCAACGGCGGTAATTCCGTTCGCCCCAGTTCATGCCGATCTGCTCCAACCGGTGGATCCGCTCTGTACTCAGCAACCCTTTCTGGTAAGCATCTTTCTGATAGGAGATCCACGCACCCAGCTTCAAGCCACTCTCGGTAATATATTTCGTCGGAACTTCCAGATCAGCATATTGCTCATAGTAGACCGCTGCTTCTGCATAACCGCGCTCCCACTTGGCACTGACTGCATTCCACGCCATTCCAAGGGCATCCAGCTGGCGAATTTCTTCTTCGGTCATCCGGCCATTGGAACGATCTTTCCGCTTTGTCATGATCCAATGCCCCAGCGCAAAATCATCTTTCGCCTTGTACTTTGCGGGTACCAGCAAATTTCCGTGCTCTTCAAAATACGCCTTAGCGTGTTCTAATCCACGTTTCCACGCAAATTCTGCACGGTCATCCCAAATCATTCCGATGTTGTCCAATCGCCGGATTTGTGCTTCGGTCAGACTTCCCATCCGTTTTCCATTCCGGATCAGCCGCTGCAGCTGCACCCAGGAGCCAAGGTTCAAACCCGCCAGAGTACTGTACTCCACAGGTACCCGCAGATTTCCATGCTCAGCGTAGTAAATGCTGGCCTCTGAAAAATAGTGATCCCAAGTGGACGACAAACTGGCCTGCAATCGCTCAAACAGAACACGACAGTCATGCACCTGCTCGATGATCTCAAAGCGTTCGGTCACGATCTTGCTGCCCTCGCCATTAACAAACAGCCGGTAGACCGCCTCGCGCAGCTCTGTGTCCAAGCCAGAAATGCTGTTCAAGCCCTCAAAATTGTTCACCACATCCAGAATCAGTGGCGTCTTGCTGTCTCCCGCTGTTAATGCTCGGCCAATCTGCTGCTTGTAGATGATGGGCGAAACCGTCGGACGAAACAGGATCACACCCGAAATACCTTCCACATGGACACCCTCGTTGAGCATATCAATGCAGAATAGCAGCTTTAATCGTTCACTTTGATCTGCCTTGAAGTCGGTAAATGCCTTATCTGTGCCTGGATCGTCTGAATAAGCTTCGTACACTGCTACATCCGGATTGACCCCCGCAAACCACTCCGGCACATGGGAGGTCATCTCATCCATGTGCTCCTTATTGGCGCAAAACACGATATATTTACCAGACTTGTTCGTGATATGCCGTGCAAATACCTCATCCAGTCCATCTGCTTTTTCCAATGCCCGGCGGAGTGCATCCAGATACTTTTGGTTCACATCCTGAATTCCGGCAGAGCGCAGATTATCAATTCTGTTCTGATATCTTGTCAGCTCTTTCTGGTACTGATAGACTGTCGTTACATATTTCGGGGCAGGCAAAATCCCCCGGACGATAGCTTCGCCCAGGGTCATTTCCGATGCAATGTGGCCGTCAAACAGTTCCTCTGCCATATCACGGTTGTTATCAAGGTAGCGGATATTGGTAGCACTCAGACCCAGTATTTTCGCGTCAGGGCAGAGCTTCAGCAGTTCCAGTGTGCTTGCACCCCAGCACTCGGCACCCACACGGTGAAATTCATCCAGGATGATATAGGTCGGATTCAGCCCTGAAATAGCTTCTAGTTCTTCGGTTGCGCAGCACATCAGCTTGGCATAGGTGTAGAAGTGCACATTTGCCAGCGGAATGTCCGGGGCTTGCCGCTTCAGATTTTCAATCTGAGTCTTAAAGATATACTCGCTGGGTGACAGCCAGAAAATGGTATCAGCAGGATGCTCCTCGATGAGCTTGAACGCAATATAGCTCTTGCCTGTTCCAGTGGGATGCACAATGGCCGCTTTGCCGCACTCCTCCATCATCTGCACTGCTGAACGGTAGGCTTTCTCATTATGTTCAAACAGCTGCAACAGCACGCATCTCACCCCCAGCCGCAACTCCGGGGTATCTTCCATAGTAATAATGGAAGAATACTGCCAAGATACAGTGATATCCCGCTGATTTTTGATTGGCCTGACTGCGGATGGACGCTCTATCTTCTTGAAAAGATGCGTTGAATCTCCCGCCGTTTTCGTGATAAATCAGAATGCACATACCGCTGCAGGGTGATATTGGCATTTGCGTGACCCAATAGCTCACTGAGAGTCTTGATGTCACATCCCGACTGCAGACAGGTAGTGGCAAAAGTATGACGGAGAACATGAGGGCGTACCTGATGTACTGCCGCCTGTTTCAGATAGGTTTTGATACTCTTCCGATAACAGCGCGGCTCTACAGGTTTAATCGTGTTGCCTGATAAGAACCACGCATCCGATGGGTAACTTTTTTGAAGAATCTTGAGTGCCTGGACCATGTGCTTTGAGAGTGGGATCTCCCGTCGGGATGTACGAGTTTTGGGTGTCTGGATCACAATTTTGGTATGTCCGTCACCACAGGGAATTCGGCTTACCGCCCGTTTGATTTGCACTGTTCCGGTTTTCAGATCAAAATCGTCCCACTTCAGTCCACAGACCTCTCCAATTCGCAAACCGGATTCTATGCCAAGTAGCAGGCCGAGCTTTCGGGGCGTCGGATTGGATAAAACATAGGTGCGAAGCCGATTTTGCTCTACTACAGAGAGCGGTGTCATTGAATGGCTCTTCTCTTGCGGCAGACGGACAGATAACTCCATCGGTCGAATCAGCCTTAGATGCACAGCGTACTTACAAATACGACGTACCATAGATAGGCATTCTCTGGCAGAGGAGAAGCCAAGTTCCTTGTGCTGTCCATCAGGTGGCGCGATTATTTTCTGCAAGGCCTGTTCCAAAATATTTTCTTCCAGTCTTGAGATTGGCACTGTGCCCAAGATGGGGAGAACATATTTGTACAGTGTGTACTGATAATGGGCACAAGTGGATTCTTTCAGCCCACATTTGACAGACTGCAGCCAAGCCTCGGCAAGCTCTGTGAAAGTCAAGTGGGCATCTATGAGTTGAAATCCCCCATACTCTGACTTCTTATGAATGAGCCGCTGTTTGACCTCCGCGTATGTTGTGCCATAGATATAGCCCCAGCAAATTCTTCTGTCTGGCGTGCGTGCCTTGATGTACCGTCCTTCCCACCGACCATCCTTCCGTTTGTGGATGTTTTCGCCACGCCTTGCCATTGCAAACCCTCCTGTACTCGACTCCCTACTGACCACTTATTCGGTAAGATTGTTCTTTAACGAATGCTTTCGGGATAAAATAGTCAGTTTCAAAAGAACATATTGACGTTTTTCTGCCAGATTTACAGTGCCACTTTGCCTGTTTCTATTGCAACTTCTATACTCTCATGATAAAATATAAGGAGATTTAATACAATTACGTCGAAATGCAGGTATCCTCCATTATTACTATGGAAGATACCTTTTTTATTTTTGAAACGCTCACTTCCAGATTCATTACGCGATTGCGTACTGTCAAAAGGATAGAACATTTCAGCTTTATACGCAAGTGCGTATACGTGGGTGCGCACATCTCTATACAATTTTATTAGAGGTGATGCTGCATGACGGTAAAGGATGCTGTTGTTAAACGTTTCGAACAGCTTTGCGATCAACGAGGAATTCGGCCCAACGAACTGGCCAATCTTTCCGGGGTCACGCCGTCCACAGTCTACAGTATGCTTGACCCTGCTCGCCAGCGGATTTCCATTGCTACTATTAAGAAGTTATGTGACGGTCTTGATATCACACTTGGCCAATTTTTCTCCTGCACGCTTTTTGATGACTTAGATCAGGAACTACAATAAATAAAAACCGCTGACAGCCTGCAATCTGCAAGACTATCAGCGGTTTTATTGTCATTCAAGGCTCTTACAAAATGGTGTAATTGTGGTGTAGTAATCCACTCAAAACGCAAGTTTTCAATTTAGTATCGTTATTATTTTGCGTTTTCAAAGATATTGCCGTGGCAGATAAAAAGCACTCTTGTCATGTCAAAGTATTTCCTTTTATCATATCATTTCAGGTTCAGAAAGCGTACGTCCAAAATTCAGTTCTGCTTCAAAAACTCCCGCAGCACATCCTCTGGGCGGGGTGTATGGTTCGGGTACTTTTCCCGCAGCGGTGCGGCGGCACCATCCATAATGTAGGGCACACCCACAATGTCCAGCATCGACACATCGTTGTAATTGTCGCCAAAAGCCATCACATCGGCAAGGGCGATGTCCAGAGTCTTGCAGATGCTGCGCACACCGATGCCCTTGTTGGCAAAGGTGGTGTCGATCCAGTACGGCCCTGCCACAGCGCAGTTCGCCTCTTTCCATCGTGGGACAAACCGTTCCGTGTAAGATTCTACGCCTTCGTGCAGATACACCGATACTTTTGTGATCTCCTCCGGCACCTCGGAAGGGTCATGGATGATTTGATAATTGTTCCCGATGAACTGAATACGCTGGAGCATTCCCAGACCCCGCTCCATCAGGTATGCAGTATTCTGGCCGGAAAGCATCACTTCGCCCTGCCCGTCGCTGCGGGTCCACAGGTCGTTGGCGATTTCTTCGGCCAGTGCACGGGGCATCGGATTCTTGGCGATGCACTGTTCGTCTTTATAGATCACGCCGCCGTTCTCACAAAGAAACACACAGCAGTCCGCCACCGGTGCAAAGAGCTTGCGCAGGCTGGTATACTGCCGACCGGATGCCGGGCAGAACAAAATGCCGCGCCGATGCAGCTCCCGTATCTGCTCAAAGATCTCGTCTTCCAGTTCCTTTTTGCCGTATTGCAGCAGCGTACCGTCAATGTCGCTGCAAATCAGTCTGATTGACATTTTCCGTCCTCATTTTTCAAGATAATTTTAGGCAATTCCCCGGCATCCAGAACACGGACGCCTTCGTCCATCAGCATCTTGGCAAAAACGCCCTGTCCGGGAATCTTTGTCCCGGAAAACGTTCCGTCGTAGATTTCCTTCACGCCGCAGCTGGGGCTGCGGGATTGCAGGATGGCAAGCTCCACCCCATTTTCTTTTGCAATGGCAAGGGCTTTCGCTGCACCTGCCCGGAACTCCCGGTCCACATTGATGCCCTCTTTGTTCGTGACAACGCCCTGCACGATTTCCGCCGGGCACCGCGGTGTGGGCAGGCCGCCCAAAACCTCCGGGCAGACCGGAACCACCTGATGCCCCCGCGCAAAATCACAGACCGCCTGATTGTAATTGTTTCCGCCGCTGTATTTGCAGTTTTCGCCCAGCAGGCAGGCGCTGACCAGAATCTTCATTGTTGCGCGCTCCGTTTTTCAGATACTGAATCTTTTCCCTATTCTACCACGCTTTTGGGCATTGAAAAAGAGGATTTTGCTTTTCCTATCCCCATACCGGGAGGTCCGCCGAATTCTTTTGCATCAAATCGCATTGTTCAATCCTTTCCTTTGCGCCGAAAACACAAACAGGCCGAGACTCCTTTTCCGAGTCCCGGCCTGTTTTCAGCTTGAAAATGCACAATGACCGCGACTCGATGGAGCTGCTCTTGTGAGCAGCTCACGGAGTATTATCAGCCTTTAATGCATTTCAGGCAATTTTCCCTCTTGCGCAATTGAAACTTGCGCCATGGCGATATTATAGCAAGTGTTTTCATCACTGTACCCTCCCAATAGCCATCTTGGCGGTTTGTCGCACCGAGAACTTTTGCATAAGCAGCCCCGACTGAGGGCTTTTCTGCGATTACTAAGCGATAAGACAATAAGCATCAACTCCTAACTTTTTATAATGCGATTAAAACATCCAGATGTACTTGAAAAAGGCAAAGTTTTCGGCTAAAATGGAATTATAAGAAAAATCAGCCGAAATTAGAAGCAGGTGATCAATATGAGTTACATTACAAGAAGTCTTGAGAAAGTTGTGCAGCAGGTCACGCAGGAATATCCGGTTGTGCTTGTGACCGGCCCCCGGCAGGTAGGAAAAACAACTATGCTGCAAAAGCTCATGGAAGGAACTTCCCGTGGATATGTTTCACTGGACGATTTGAACGAGCGGGCACTCGCAAAAAATGATCCGGAATTGTTTTTGCAGCTGCATAAGCCGCCGGTTCTGATTGATGAGGTTCAATATGCACCGGAACTATTTACCTATATCAAAGTCTATGCAGATACTCACCATGAGCCGGGTGCCTTTTGGCTGACCGGGTCACAGGTGTTCAAGCTGATGCACGGGGTACAGGAATCACTTGCCGGGCGTGTTGCCGTGCTGTCAATGACTTCTCTTTCGCAGTCAGAAATAAACGGTGCAGATACCGAGCCTTTCCGTGTGGATTTGGACGCTTTGCTGAACCGCGAGGAAAAAGCTGTGCCCGCAGATACCAAAGATATCTTTGAGCGTATCTATCGGGGCTCCATGCCCGCTATTGCAAGCGGAAAAAATACCAACAGCCAGATTTTTTACAGCAGCTACCTTTCTACCTATATTGAACGCGACGTAAAAGAGCTTTCAGATGCCATCGATGCGCTGAAATTTCTGCGTTTCATGACAGCGGTTGCAGCGCGCTGCTCCCAGATGCTGAATGTTGCCGAAATTGCACAGGATGCGGACATCAATCAGAAGCAGGCAAAAGATTGGCTGCACATTCTGGAAACACTGGGTATCATCTTCTATCTGCACCCCTATTCCAATAACCTTCTGAAGCGTTTGGTAAAAACCCCAAAGCTCTATTTTTATGATACGGGATTGGTCTGCTATCTGACCAAGTGGAGCAGTGCAGAGGTTCTGGAGTATGGTGCCATGAACGGTGCAATCCTCGAAAACTATGTTGTTTCCGAAATTGCGAAGACCTATCTGAATACCGGCAGTGAGCCGTTTTTGTACTACTACCGCGACAAAGATGCAAAAGAGATTGATATTGTTCTGGAGCAGGATGGTGTTCTGAATCCCATCGAAATCAAAAAGACCTCGAATCCCGGCACCGAATTGACGAAGGTGTTCTCTTTGCTGGACAAAGCCTCTGTCCCACGCGGGAAAGGTGCTATCGTCTGCATGAAGCCAAAAGTCGGCATCATAGATCGAGATAACTATATCGTTCCGATTTGGATTATCTGAATGGTGTCTTCCTCATCCGGGCAGACCCGGAGCAGCAAGTCCACCTCCAACGATTGCATAAAATACGCTTCCAGCCGTGTGCGCTCATCCGGTTCGTCCTCCGCATCGGAAGAGAAAGGATCAGGTTCACTCCCCTCGGTTTTATTCCACTCAGTCTTATTTCCTCGTGTTTTTGCCGTTTCCTGCTGCGCTGAATCCGCGGCACCGGAACCGTTCTTTTCACGATTCCGGAAACGCGGGTCTGCAAAGTTTTTGACGTAAATCAGATTGGGTTTTCCCAGCCCGCGCCGTTTGCGCTCAATCAGACCAAACTTTTCCAATTCCCGGAACAGTTTGGTAGCCTTGTTGTCTGCGCAGCCCAGTGCATCCATCACTTCCTGCACAGGAAAAATGATATACACTCTCCCCTGCCCGTCTAACCATCCGTTTTTAGCGGATAGTCCCATGCGGTCCAGCAAGATGCTGTACAGGGTCTTTGCATCGGTGTTCAGTCAACTAGCGCGGGAAATCATTGGTCACTTTGCATCTGTTGAAAATGCACAAATTTTAAAGCAATATATTGTGCTGCCAAAAGCAGCGGCAAAAGATGAGATATTTTTCAGTTTTACTTGGCATTTTGTCTTTTTTCAGATTTCAGCGTATAAAAAAGCGGACAACCGTTTGGAGTTGTCCGCAGAAGGATGTATTGTTTTCGTCACTCGATAAATGGGAATTTAACGAACTAATCTCTTTACTCTTTCAACATAATCATCTGCATGATTTATGCTAATATCTCCGTGATAATATCCTTGTAATACTTCAAGTTCACTATTTGGTATTAAATGAACAATTTTAGTTGCTGATTTTTTCATAATAGGTCTTTCTTTACTTCCAACTAATACGAGGGTCTTTGCTTTAGTATGCGATAAAGTGTTTTTTACTTCATAATTAGAATTTGACTTCATAAAAGCAATTAAATTATCTTTTGTAATTTTACAAGTATCTTCATAATATAGAGCAAACAAGCTTTTTTTAAGTTTTAAACTTTTAAATTGTAGTTTTGAAAACCACTTTTTACTTATCAAACAATATGATAAATTAAATATTGGCTCTATCATTTTATAGGTAAAGTCCATTGGCATTACCAAAGCACTTTCAATAATAACGCATTCACATATATTAGGATTTTTAGATAATATTTCCAATAAAATTTGTCCGCCTAATGATAACCCTCCAATTAGTTTTACTTTTCCATTATAATTTTTATTTATAAAATTTATTATTTCTAGAGCATTGCTTTCAATAGAAGTAAAATTTGTATCACTTTCTGAATGTCCATCTAATATAGGAATAACTATGTGAAATTCATTTTCAAGCAAGGATATTTCATCTATATAATTCCACCAAGAAAGACCTCCACCGTGTAATAAAATTACAATATCATTATTCTTTGAGCCATATTCTTTATATTCCATCTTACACCTCTAAATTCCGAGTTATCCCACTCAATATACCACGCTTTTTTCCTGCGGAAAAGATACCGCGCACAAAAGGCTCTCCGGCAACTATCCGCACCCCGGCTCATACAATCTAACAACTATGTACCGGGAGGGATATCGTGTGCTGCTGACCTTGCTGCAATTTTTCGCCACAAAATTTCTGTTTCTGGCGCTCCATCTGGAAAGCGGCTGCTTTCCGCGTCCGCTCACAGCCCGGGAGGAAGCCGCCACCTTCAGTGCCCTGCGCGCCGGAGATGCCGCCGCCCGGGAAAAGCTGATCCGGCACAATCTGCGGCTGGTGGCGCACATCGTAAAAAAATATTACGCCCTGCCGGGCGATCAGGAGGATCTTGTTTCCATCGGCACCATCGGGCTGATGAAAGCGGTAGATACCTTTGATGCCACACGCAAGGCGCGGTTTTCCACCTATGCCAGCCGCTGCATTGAAAACGAGATCCGTATGCAGTTCCGGCGGGAGCGCAAGAGCGGGCAGACCGTCTCCTTACAGGAAGCTTTGGAGACCGACGGAGACTCGGCACTGACCTTAGCGGATGTGATACAGGACGGCTTTTGCATGGAGGAATGCTGTGAGAAGAAGGCAGACCTGCTCCGGGTGCGGCAGCTGCTGGAAACGCTGCCCGCGCGGGAGCGGCAGATGCGGCTGGCAGAGGAGACCAACATCTCCAAAACAGCTATCATGACCCAGCTGGAGACCGCCGGGCTGCTGGGCATCAGCCGCAGCTATGTTTCCCGGCTGGAGACCCACGCGCTGGAACTGCTGCGGCAGGCGTGGGGCAAAAACAGCTAGATTTTCACTCCTGCAAAATTTTCAACTGCAACTCGTCCAGTTGTTCAAAAGTATATAGGCGGTTAAAGGCCTCCACCAGTTCCTTTTTGGAAAGGCGCGGCGGCAGGCCCAGCGCGTTCAAGAGTCTGGCCTTGCGCTCGGCGCTGCCGGGCTTGCCGGAAAGCCCCCACTCGTACAGATCGGTGTAGGTGATCTGCCGCCCTGCCGGGCGCACCGGCGCGGCACCGGCTTCCGCACCCAAGGCGTCCAGCAGAGCCTGCCGCACAAGGGCATCGTCCACGCCCTCTACCCCCAGTAAGCCCTCCTTGCCGGGCTGCGCCTTGCGTTTTTCCTTGCCGTGGATGGCGGGCACATAGGCCTGCACCACGTTCTGCACACCCACCATGTTAGTGATGTAGTTGCGGATGCGGAAACCTGCCGCGTCCGAATCCGTAAGTAAGATCAGACCATTTTTCTGCGCCAGCGCCCGGAATAGCTGCTGGCGCTGTTTGTCTTTATAAATGCCAAAACCATCCGTCAGCAGGATCATGGCATCGGTCAGGTGCGCCAGACGGACGGCATCGTACTTGCCCTCCACGATCAGCACCCGGTCGGTATGGATCATCTCGCTTTGCATCATCTTCCGCTCCCCGCCAGCGCCAGACGGCACAGTGCTGTTTCCAGCAGTGTCTGCGCCGCCACAGGTTGGCTTTTCAGGCTTTGATCCAGCTCCAGCAGCACCTGCAAGCAGGCTTCCAGCTGGGGCAGGGTGTAGTGGGCGGCAGTTTCTGCCGAGCGCTTCAGCCGGTAGTCGCTGCCCTTATAGCCAAAATCCTTGTGCACCGCACTGTAATTTTTCCGCTTTGCCGCCCCAAGCTTTACCCGGTACAGATCCACATAACTGCCGATCATGGCGGCTGTAATGGCGATGGGCTCCTGCTGCAGCCGCAGCAGGGTCTGTAACTTTTTGCAGGCTCCGGTGGCGTTTTTAGCGGTAATCATGCGGATCATCTCGAACACATCCGCTTCAAGGCTTACCGTGCCCATCTCTGCCACCATGGAGGCGCTCACGGTCTGGTAGCCGGACAGGGCACAGAGCTTGTCCACTTCGTTTTCCAGCAGAAAGGGGTCCTCGCCGCAGCGCTCCAACAGTGCGGTGGCCGCGCCGTCCGGCAGGGTCGCGCCCTGAGCCTTTGCCCGCTCCATCATCAGATTTTTCAGTTCAAAGGGGCGGGGCTTTGCCAGTTCTTCCGTGTAGCCAATGGCTTTGCACTGGGCTTGCAGCTTTTGCGCCTGCTTGCCCAGCTTGAGCTTGCTGCGCTCCAGCGGGAACACGCTGCCCAGCACCGCCACGGCGTTTTCCAAGCTGGAAAGAGTGCTGCACAGCTCGTCCAAGTCCTTGCTGCCGTAGGCAGCGGGGTCTATTTCCGGCAGCACCACCACGCGCCGGGTGCCGAAAAAGGAGATGGTGCCCGCTGCCATGATAAGCTGCTCCAGTTCCGGGGCAGCTCCGTCCAGGATGGTGGCGTCCTCGTCGCTGTCTGCCGACAGCACCCGCACCGCCGCCGCCACTGCCTGCCGCACCAGATACCGCTCGCTGGAATAAAAATAGTAGACCGGGCAGCCCTTGTCGGCCAGCTGCCGGAGTTTTGCTTCCGTGGCCATGCAAATGCCCCTTTCCTGTTATAAATTGCTCCTTGTATTGTACCACACTCGGCCCGGATTGCAAAGCATCACTCAAGCCTTTCGCCGCCGGTGCGGCGCAGACTGAGGGAGGCAGTGTACTGCGTTTCCGGCGGTATCCAGCTGTAACTGCGCAGCGCCAGCAGCTTTTGGTACTGCACCATCTCCGGCTTTTTCGGCGTAGCGATCAGCCACTCCGTTTGCAGCGGCTGCGCCAGCTCTGCCCTGCCGCTTAAAGTTACAAACTGCCGGTTGCCGATGCTCAGCCGTACCAGACACCCTTCCCGGGTGCGCAGCAGCTCCACCGCCGCCGGAGTGCAGCGCAGTTTGCGTGCTGTGTTCACCGGCAGACGCTCTGCCCGGATGCCCTGCTGTGCGGGCAGGGTGCAGGCGGTTTTTGCATTCATGCGCAGGTCTGCCACCAGTTCCACAGTGCGCACGCCCCGCCGCGCCAGCTGGTTTTCCACCGCACGCTGGGCGGCACTGCCGCCCCGGAACAGCACCACTGCCCGGTCGTTCTGGGTAACCACTACCGCAGGTGCCTGTGCACTGCCCACAAGGTCGATGTGCACCACGTCCCGGCTGAGAGCGTTGCCCAGCCCGATGCCCACCGCTGCTGCCAGCAGGATGCCCGGCAGAGCCACCCGCAGACGCACCCGCCAACGGAAAGCAAGTACCCCAAGCCCGCACAGCAGCAGACAGACCAGCGCCGCGTAGGCGGTATCAAAGTAGATGGATGCACCGGGCTTTGTGCTGAGCCAGACCGCCCAGCCGTTCAATAGCCCGGTGAGCAGGTCTGCCGCCCGGGAGAGCGCCCCGTGCACCGGTGCCAGCCACGGCACCAGCCCCGCAAAAGCCACTGCCAGCCCCAGCAAAAGCAGCGGCTGCACCATCCACAGCACCGCAATGCTGGAGACCATCGCCCACACGCTGACGCTCAAGCCCCGCAGCACCAGCACCGGGAAGGTAGCCGCCGAAGCGCAGGCGGCAATGCAGGCGCTCTCTGCAAGACCCTGCAAACGCTCCGGCAGCCTATTAAACCACGGGCGCCTGACCGGCTTTTGCAGATTCTCCCCGGCTTTGATCCAAAAGTGTCTGTCGTGGGCATCCCGCATCCGGCGGATGCAGGCACCACCTGCCACCGTGCCCGCCACTGCTGCAAAGGAAAGCTCAAAACCGATATCCCACACCGCATAGCTGTTGGCAGCAGTCATCAGGATGCCTGCCGCCGCCAGCGAGGTGAGGGCGTCCGATGGTCCCCACACCCACACGCCCAAGGCGCTGACCCACACCGCCACAGCGGCGCGGCGCACCGAGGGCGTAAAGCCGGTCACGCCCATCAGCACCAGCGCCAGCAGGCTTTTCCAGACCGTGCGCCGTCTGCGGCGGCGGTAGCTCTGCTCCCAGCGATAGGGCAGCAAAACGCTCAGGATATCCCCGCACAGGATGGAAACGTGCATTCCGCTGACCACCAGCACATGGGAAAGCCCCGCACCCCGGTAGGCGCTGCGCAGCTGCGCCGAAAGCCCGCTGCGGTCGCCCACCGTCATGGCCGCCAGCACGCCGCCGGTGTCCCGGTGCATCTCCCGGCGCAGGCTCTCGCTCAGTTTTTGCTGCAAGCGGTGGGTGCGGGCGCGGAAGCTGCCACTCTCGCCCAGCACGGTAAGCTGCGGCTTTTCTGCCAACGGCTCTGCCTGCAGCGCGATGCCGTCTGCATACTGTGCCGTCCGTTCTTCTATGTCCGGTTGTTGCAGCGTGAACCAGCCCTGCACCCGCTGCCCTGCCGCACAGGCAGGCAGTTCTGTACAGGTGATGCGGAAGCCCGCACGTCTGCCGTTCACGCCTTCCACCCACAGGGTCGCGTCCACTGTGTCCGAAAAATAGCTGCTGTCCGCGCGCTCCACCTCGGCGGTCAGCAGCACGGTGCGCCCAGCGTAATTTGCCCGGGCACGCTCCAGCCGGGCGCTCGTGGTATGCACCGCGCAAAGCCCTGCCAGTGCACCCAACAGCAGGCAGACCGCCAGCTTGCGGCTGCCATCCGGGATGCAGAGCAGCAGCAAAAAGGCAACAAAAAATGCCGCAAACGGCATAAAAAGCTCCGTTTGCGGCAAAAAAGTCCACAGGAAACTAAGGCCCATCATTCCGGCGCAGAACGCGCAGAGCGGGCGGCGCATCCCAGCTTAGTGGAAGAACAGGGGCAGCGGCTCAAGGAAGATGATATCCTTGCGCTCAGAAGCGTCGCCCTCGGCCAGAACAGCGGCCTGACCCACGATGGTGCACTGGGTCTTTTCAGCCAGCGCGTCCAGCGCCTTCAGAGAGCCGCCGGTGGAGATGACATCGTCCACCACCAGCACACGCTTGCCGTTCATCTTTTCCAGCTCCTTGCGGTCGATGACCAGCTTCTGCTTACCGGCAGTGGTAATGGACTGGTCCTCCACCACAACGGGGTCCGGCATATACAGCTTGACACCCTTGCGGGCGCAGATGTAGGGCTTGCCGCTCTGACGGCTCATCTCGTGCGCCAGCGGGATGCCCTTGGCCTCGGCGGTGAGCAGGATATCAAAATCCGGGCACTTCTTCAGCAGCTCTGCAGCGGCGGCCACAGTCAGCTCGGCATCACCCAGCATGATGAAAGCGGCAATGTCCATGTGGTCGTTCACCTTGCAGATGGTCAGCTCACGGGTCAGGCCTGCAACGTGCAGGGTATAAGTTTCAGCCATAATCAAAATCTCCCTTTCGTATTGGAATCAGACAGGCAGTTTTTCGCCGCCCAGAACATGGAAATGCAGATGCTTCACGGTCTGGCCTGCGTCCTCGCCCACGTTGGAGATGATGCGGTAGCCGTTTTCCAGCCCCTGCTCCTTGGCCAGCTTTGCGATGACGGCGAAGATGTGACCCAGCAGAGCGGCATCCTCCTCGGTCAGCGCAGCGGCAGAGGAGATGTGCTTGCGGGGGACCACAAGGAAATGCACCTTTGCCTGCGGGTTGATGTCGTAGAATGCCACCACCTGGTCATCCTCGTACAGCTTTTTAGAGGGGATCTTGCCCTCTGCGATCATGCAAAACAGACAATCTTCCATGGGGAACACTCCTTCCTGCTTCTACAAAAGCCCGCCGCCCCGGCGCGCATCCGGCACCGGGCGGGGACATGGATCCTTTTTAGCCCAGAGCCTTCTTGACGATGGCGCTCACAGCAGCCAGTGCTTCATCGATCTTGGTCTCGTCCTTCAGACCTGCCATTGCAAAGTCCGGCTTACCGCCGCCCTTGCCGCCTGCGATAGCGGACAGCTCCTTGACCAGCACACCGGCCTTCAGGCCCTTTTCCTGTGCCAGCTTATTCACGGTAACGGCCATGGTGATCTTATCCTCGGCCTTGCCCACCAGAACAGCCACCACGGGGTTCACGGCCTTGTCGCGGATGCTGTCGCACATACCGCGCAGGGTGTCGCCGGTGGTACCGGTAAAGTATGCAGAAGCGATCTTCACGCCGTCTGCTTCCTCGGCATTGTCGAACAGGCTGTCCACCTTGGAAGCGGCGATCTTTGCCTTCATCTCCTCCAGCTCGCGGCTCATGGCCTTGTTCTCGGCCATCACAGCCTCGGCACGGGCGGGCAGAGAAGCCACATTGTTGGCCTTGAGGGTGTTCGCCACATCATGCAGCATAGCTTCCTGCAGGTTTGCACGGATCAGCAGGTTGCGGCCGGTGACAGCCTCGATGCGGCGGATGCCCGCAGCAACGGAGGCCTCGCTCACGATCTTGAAGCCGCCGATCTGGGCGGTGTTCTTGACATGGGTGCCGCCGCAGAACTCGGTAGACCAGCCCTCGATATCCACCACGCGGACCACCTTACCGTACTTTTCGCCAAACAGAGCCATTGCACCCAGCTTCTTGGCTTCCTCCACCGGCATCTCCTGCACGGTGACGTTCATGGAGTCGAAGATCTTATCATTGACGATCTTCTGCACCCGTGCCAGTTCCTCGGGGGTCACGGCGCTGAAGTGGGTAAAGTCGAAGTGGGTGATGGAGGCATCCTGATAGGAACCAGCCTGATGCACATGGTCGCCCAGCACCTCACGCAGGGCAGCCTGCAGCAGGTGGGTAGCGGTGTGGTTGCGGGCAATGGCCATGCGGTAGCCCTTGTCCACCTGTGCGGTCAGCACATCGCCCACCTTCACAATGCCGCTTTCCAGCACGCAGGTGTGGACGTAGTAGCCCTTGGGGGTCTTTTTCACGTCCAGCACACGCAGGCTGCACTCAGCACCGTTCAGCACGCCGTGGTCGGCAGCCTGACCGCCCATCTCGGCATAGAAGGGGGTCTTATCCAGCACCACCAGCACGCCGTCCTTTGCTTCCTCGTCGGTGGCAATGGCATCGGTCAGGGTCTCTTCATCGCTCAGCGCCACAACAGTGCCCTTGTCGGTCAGGGTGTCGTAGCCGGTAAAGACGGTGGGCTCGGCTTCCAGTGCGCCGAACAGATCCTCGCTCCAGCCGGAGATGTTCTTCTTCAGACGCTCGGCGCGGGCACGCTCCTTCTGCTTCTTCATCTCTGCATGGAAGCCGTCCTCGTCGATCTCCAGACCCTGCTCGGCGGCGATCTCCTTGGTCAGATCCAGCGGGAAGCCGAAGGTATCGTTCAGCTTGAAGGCGTCCATGCCGCTCAGCAGCTTCTGGTGTGCCTTCTCCAGACGGTCGATCATGTTGTTCAGGATGTTCATGCCGGCATCGATGGTGCGGGCAAAGTTTGCTTCCTCGGTGCCGATGACCTTCTTGATATAGGCGTCATGCTCGCGCAGTTCGGGGTAAGCGGACTCGCTGGACTGGATGACGGTCTCCACCAGATCCACGAGGAAGGGGTGGTCGATGCCCAGCATCCGGCCGTGGCGGGCAGCGCGGCGCAGCAGACGGCGCAGCACATAGCCGCGGCCCTCGTTGGAGGGCAGGATGCCGTCAGACACCATAAAGGTGCAGCTGCGGATATGGTCGGTGATGACGCGGATGGAGATATCGGTCTTGGGGTCCTGCTTGTAGGTCTTGCCTGCAATGTGCTCCACATGATGCAGCACGCTCTGCACGGTATCCACCTCGAACAGGTTGCCCACGTTCTGCATCACGCAGGCCAGACGCTCCAGACCCATACCGGTATCAATGTTGGGGCGTGCCAGACGCTCGTAGTGACCCTTGCCGTCGGCGTCGAACTGGCTGAACACGAGGTTCCAGATCTCCATATAGCGGTCACAGTCGCAGCCCACGCCGCAGGTCGGCTTGCCGCAGCCGTACTCGGGGCCGCGGT
>ENA-ORUX01001608-ORUX01001608.1-human-gut-metagenome-genome-assembly--contig:-NODE-1608-length-16829-cov-2.626326_pt1 | contig 16829 bp, 8 predicted proteins | sample MGYA00242087_ERZ509225 | MGnify/ENA primary metagenome ERZ509225 (study PRJEB26280, sample SAMEA2338864) | human gut metagenome | biome: human gut; feature: human-associated habitat; material: faeces... | reverse complement strand
CCGCCAGCAGGAACACCCCTTCGGCATTGGATTCCCTGACGATGCGCTGCACGGCGGAAACCTGCCCGCGCCCGCCGTCGATGAGCACCAGATCCGCCCACGGAGGCCCGGATTCGAGGCGGCGGCGCATCCACTCGGCAAGGGCGGCGTAGTCGTCGCCGTTGCAGGCCGCTTCGCCTTCAAGGGCATAGGTGCGGTAATCGGATTTCTGGGGCTGCCCGTCCTCGAAGACGACCATGCCCACGCGGGTGGACGTGCCGCCCGTGTGGGAAACGTCCACGCACTCGATGCGCCGGATGGGGCGGGATGCCATCGGGACGGCCCCGGGCAGGGCGGATTGCACCTTGTCCAACGCGAAGGCGGCGGCAAGGCGGTCGGACATGGGGACTTCCGACTTGGTGACGGCGGCTTCGCGGGCGTTGGAGACGGCCATGTCCACGAGCCGGGCTTCGGCGGCATTGCGGGGCTTGGCGATGCGGACGATGCCCCCGCGCGCGTCGGCAAGGGCCGCTTCCAGCGCTTCGAGGGATTCCACCTCGTCGGGGGCGTGCCCGTTGGAATCCGTTCCGGCGGCGTGAGGCGGTTCCGCTTCGCCTTCGAGTGTTGCAATGTGATCTTTTGCCGGAGAGGCGGAGTCCTGAGCGTCCTGCTCGCCGGACATTCCGGGCAGAACCGTGTCTTCGGGCAGCCACGGCACGACAATGCGCGGGGGAATGGATGTTTGCGGGCCGTAGAACTGCCCGAGGAAGCTCCAGAGCAATTCCGGGCCTTCCGCCAGTTCCAGATCCGGCCAGAAGAAGGTGCGCCCGTCCACAAGCCGCCCTTCGCGCACGAAGAGGAGCCCGAGGGCAAGGCCGCCTTTGGCCGGGGCCACGCCCGCCACGTCCATGTTGCCGCCTTCCGGCAGGACCACGCTCTGGCGTTCCACCGTGCGCTCGATGGCCTTGATCTGATCCCGGAACACGGCGGCCTGTTCGTAATTCATGGCCTCGGACGCGTCCGCCATGGCGTGGCGCAGCGTATCGAGCAATTCACGGGAGCGCCCGGAGAGGAGCAGTTCCACGCGGTGTATGAGGGAGGCGTATTCTTCAACGGGGACGTTTTCCGTGCACGGCGCGAGACACTGCCCGATATGATGGTAGAGGCAGGGCCGGACGCGGTTTTTGAAGGCCCGGTCCACGCAGCGCCGTAAGGGGAAGACCCGGTGGATGGTCTTCCATGTCTCGCGGGCCGCCTGCCCCGAGGTGAAGGGGCCGAAATAGCGGGCGTTGTCGCGCCGGGCCTGACGCACGACCTCAAGGCGCGGATAGGGGGCGTCCTTGGCGATGCGGAACAGGACATACTGCTTGTCGTCGCGCAGGACGATATTGTAGTGCGGGCGGTGTTTCTTGATGAGGCTGGCTTCGAGGAGCAGCGCTTCCTTTTCCGTGGTGGTGGAAAGCGTCTCCAGCGAGGCGGCGTGCCCGATCATGGCGACCGTTTTCGGGGTCAGGGCCGAAGCGTCCCGGAAATAGGAAAGGATGCGCTTGCGGAGGTTTCGGGCCTTGCCCACATAGATGATCCGCCCCTGCGCGTCCTTATAGATATAGATGCCGGGCGTGGTCGGAAGAGTTGAGGATGCTGGACGCTCCATGCGATCTCCAAAAAAAGTCTGAAAAAGAGGCAGGATGAAAGGCCGCATCCAGTCTACAGGGTGGTGGGCGGCCTGTAAACCGTCCTCCGGTTGGCGCTTGCCAGATCGCGCCGGATGCGTGTACTCTACTCGTATCCATTTATATTTTTTGCCGACGAGAGGCCAGTATGGCGCGGAAAGATCCCTACGACCCGGAAGAAGGCATCATAGACCTTTTTGATATCGTCGATGACCCCGAGGCGTCTCCTGAACCGGAGCCCCGCGGGGCTCTTCATGATGATGGCGGGCAAGCCCTGCCGGGGCAGCCCGAAGCGGCCGATCCGGAAACCCCGACCGGGGAAGAGTCCGAACGGGTGGTGTCGCGGTATCCTTTTGAGAACAGCGATGATTTTCTTGAAGAGATCGAAAAGACGCCCCTCATGACGCTGCTGCCTCCGAAGGGCGAGGCTTCCGCGTTGCCGGAGGAGCCTGTTTCGGATGGCGCGGAAGAAGAGGCTCCCGCCGAGAGCCTTGGCGAACCCGTCCGCGAAGAGCCGGACGAGGCGTTGATCCGCGCCTTTGAAGCGGAAATGGCGAAGGCCGGGGCGGTTGTACACGAGTATGATGTGAAAACGGCTCCCGGCATGGCCGATGCCTCCGGGGTTCCGGACGAGACGGAAGCTCCGGCCCTATCCACCGGCGCCGTGGATCAGGAGTTTGCCGAGATGCACCTTGAAGCTCAGGAACCCCCCATCCCGGAACCCGTTGAAAGACAGTATGCCGAGGATCTGGAATTGCTGTTCGGCGACGCTCCGGTTGCGGATGCCCCACAGGTTGAGCCCTCGCCGGTTGCGCCGGAGCCCGCTATGGAAGCTCCCATGCTGGTTTCCCCAGAAGGGGAGGAGGGCTCGAAAGCCGACCCCGGACTTTCCCAACAGGCCGAGGCCGCGCCGGAAGGGGCTGTTGAGGAACCGTCGGAAGCGTTGCCCTCTTCCGTATCGGCGGTTGCCGAGCCGTTGCCGGAACCTTCCGGGGACGGCACGGATCGGACGCTTGCGTTCGTGCCCGTGGCTGTGCCGGACGTTCCCGTCAGCGCCGCCGTGCCGCAAGCGGAGCCCTCATGCGGCCATGAAATGGAAGAACGTATTATCCGGCTGGAGGAAGCCTTGAGCCGTCTCAATGAACGGGTGGTCGCCTTGGAACAGCGCGCGGATGGCGCCGCTGAGCAGGATCTCAACGTCTCCGCGATCTCCGGCGACATCCAGTCTCTGCTTACGGAAGGCAATGCCCTGTGCGGCCAGTTGAAATCGCTTGCGGCGGAGCTTGGTTCCACGCCTTCGGGCGTTTCCGCTGAGGCCCCCGAAGCCGCACCGCTTCCCGGTTCCTCCGCCGAGGTGGCCGAAGAGCCCCCATTCCCTCCCGTCCCCTCCCGTTCCGCTGAGATCCCTTGGGAATCCTCCTCTCCGGAAGCCGATCCCGATGACGGCCCGGATGTGCTTGGCCTTGCGCTGGAATCGCTGGAGCGGCGGCTCGCGCTGTTGGAGAGCCGGCCCGTGCAGGCTCCCGACGCCGCCGGCATCGTGCAGGATGTCCTTGCCCTCGTCCGTGTGGACATGGAAAAAGCCTCCGAGGAGCAGGAAGCTTCGGCCCGCGCCCTGGAGCAATTGGAACGGCGCGTGCAGGAGTTGGAGAGCCGCCCGCTTCCGCAGCTTATCCTGCCGGATCTCCCCGACACCGAAGCCATCACCGCCGACGTTATGAGCCGTATTCAGAACGAGCTTGACCGCATTGCCGCCGAGGCCGCCGCCCACGTCCTGCGGGAGGAGATAGCGGGGTTGATGGGGAAGTAGAAGTGGAAGATTGGGGAAGGGAGGGAAAACTTTTCTGAAGAAAAGTTTTCCCTCCCTTCCCCAAACCCCATCCCTCCCTCCCGTTCCAAAGACTTTCGGTTTTATTGAATCCCCGTTCCCGGGGGTCCCTGTGGGCGGAAGGTTGAGCGGGTGCATTGGCTTCTTGGTTTCCGGCATAGACGGAAAAGAAAAAAGGGCTATGTAGATTAGCCTGTTGGAATGGAATGGCCCAAATAAGAAAAGGACAGATTTCGAGAATCTGTCCTTTTCTTTTGTTATGGGATCGGGAGGAGGTATGCCCCCTCCAATTGCTTTCTACTCGTCCCCGACCTGCAAGGCGGCGAGGAAGGCCTCCTGGGGCAGCTCGACGTTGCCCATGCGCTTCATGCGCTTTTTGCCTTCCTTCTGCTTTTCGAGGAGCTTGCGCTTACGGGTAATGTCGCCGCCGTAGCACTTGGCGGTTACGTTCTTGCGGAGCGCGGAAATGGTTTCGCGGGCGATGACCTTCTGGCCGATGGCGGCCTGAATCGCCACTTCGAACATCTGGCGCGGGATGGTGCGCTTGAGCTTGAGGGCAAGCGCACGCCCGTAGGCGTAGGATTTGTCCTTGTGCACGATGACCGCGAGGGCGTCCACGGCTTCGCCGTTCAGGAGGATATCCAGACGCACGAGGTTCGAGGCCCGGTAGTCGATCACTTCGTAGTCCATCGAGGCGTAACCGCGCGTGGCGGACTTCAGGCGGTCGAAGAAGTCGAACACGATTTCCGCAAAGGGCAGCTCGTAGGTGATGACGACGCGGTTCTGGGCCAGATACCCCATGTTCTTCTGGATGCCGCGCTTTTCCTCGCAGAGCTTCATCACGTTGCCGACATAGTCGCTCGGGACATGGATGTCGATGCGGACGTAGGGCTCATAGAGGTTGGTGATGCGGGCGGGATCGGGGAGCTTCGACGGGTTGTCGATTTCCGTGGTCTTGCCGTCCGTCGTCTCCACCCGGTAGATGACCGAGGGGGCCGTAGCGATGAGGTCCACCTGAAATTCGCGTTCGAGGCGTTCCTGAATGATTTCCATGTGCAGGAGGCCGAGGAAGCCGCAGCGGAAGCCGAAGCCGAGGGCCTGCGAGGTTTCCGGTTCCCACGAGAAGGCCGCGTCGTTGAGCTGGAGCTTTTCCAGCGCGAACTTGAGCTGTTCGTAATCGCTCGGATCGGACGGGTAAAGGCCGCAGAAGACCACCGCCTTCACTTCCTTGAAGCCGGGCACGGCCTCGGCGCAAGGGCGTTCCGCCAGCGTGATGGTGTCGCCGACCTTGGCGTCGCCCAGTTCCTTGATGTTGCCGCAGAGGAAGCCCACCTCGCCCGCGGAAAGCTGATCCATATCGCGGGACTCGGGCGAGAACACGCCGAGCCGGATGACTTCGTAGGTTTTCTTTGTGGCGAACATCTCGGGCTTGACGGCTTAGCGGAGCGTCCCGTCCATGATGCGGAACATGACCACGACGCCCTGATAGGAGTCATACCACGAGTCGAAAATGAGTGCCTTGAGCGGCGCGTTGGGGTTGCCCTCGGGCGCGGGCAGGCGCTCCACAATGGCTTCGAGCACGTCGGGCACGCCGTCGCCGGTCTTGGCGCTGACGGGCAGGGCTTTGGAGCAGTCCAGCCCGATGTCTTCTTCAATTTCGGACTTCACCCGCTCCACGTCGGAACTCGGGAGGTCGATTTTGTTGAGGACCGGGATGATCTCGTGGTTGTGGTCGAGGGCGAGGTAGACGTTGGCGAGCGTCTGCGCCTCCACGCCCTGCGTGGCGTCCACCACCAGCAGCGCGCCTTCGCAGGCCGCCAGCGAACGGGAGACTTCATAGTTGAAGTCTACGTGGCCGGGCGTATCGATGAGGTTCAGCAGGTACTGCTTGCCGTTTTTCGACTTGTAGGGGATGCGGACGCTCTGCGCCTTGATGGTGATGCCGCGCTCGCGTTCGATGTCCATGCGGTCAAGGTACTGGTCGCGTTTTTCGCGTTCCGACACCAGCCCCGTGATCTCAAGGATGCGGTCGGCGAGCGTCGACTTGCCGTGGTCGATATGGGCGATGATGCTGAAATTGCGGATATGTTCCTGTACGGGCATTGAAGCATGTCCTTTTTTCGAGAATGGGTAGTGCCTCCGGCGGCAAGGGGCTGGCGCCCCTTGGCCCTGCTTGGGGGGGATGATTCCCCCCAAAACCCCCTCGGTTATGGAAACGCGAGAGGTTGAGGCTTTATGTCGGTTGTGTCGTTTTCTTAAAAAATGGAATAAACGGCGTTGCCGTTTATTCTGTGGGTAATGGAACCTCGTTGTGTCGTTTCCGTTTACGCCGGGGTCCGGGGGGAGGCTCTCTCCCCGGCGGAGTCTGAGGCGGAGCCTCAGCGGGTGCAGGGCGGTGCCCTGCGCTTACTTTTTCCCGAAGCCGGGAATGGCGAACTTGCGTTCGAGCTTCTGGAGGAACCACGTGGCGAAGGAGACGAGGACAAGATAGTAGATGCCCGCCACAATGTAGACTTCCGTGGGCCGGAACGAACGCGAAACAAGTACCTTGGCCTCGCCGGTAAGCTCGATGCAGGTGATGATGTAGGCGAGGGAGGAATATTTGATCAGATAAATGATTTCGTTGCCGCAGCCGGGCAGGGCGCGCCGGGCGGCCTGCGGGATGACCACCCAGAGGATGGTCTGCAGCTTGGTGAACCCGAGGGCATAGGCCGCCTTGATCTGCCCCTGCCGGATGGAGAGCAGCGCGCCGCGGACGTATTCCGACTGGTACGCGCCCGTGCAGAGGATGAAGCCGAGCACGGAGGCCGGGTAGGGTTCGAGGTAAATGCCGAGGTTGGGCAGGCCGAAATAGAGGATCATGAGCTGCACCACGAGCGGCACGCCGCGGAAGATGGTGGTGAAGCCGTTCCCGAGGCTGCGGAGCCACTTGGGGCCGAAGACGCGGGCCACGCCGGTGAGGACGCCGAGCACGAACCCGATGGTCGCTGAGGGCACGATCAGGGCGATGGACATGACGAGCCCCCGGTTGAGCGCGGGGAGGACCGTCTGGAAGATGAAGTCGGGATCAAGCCACTGCATCGTCTAGTCCTTTTTCGGGGCGTCGGGGATCATGGACGATTCGCTGCCGTCGTCGGTGATGTCGTGGGACAGGTCGCCGGTGAGGAGTTCGCTGACCGTGGGCCCGTCGGATTTTTCGGTGCCGCGCAGGTCGAACAGCTTGCCGCAGAAATCGCTGGTGCGCGTGCCGGAGCCGGGGGCCAGCAATACGTCGGGCGCGCCCTGTTCGATGATCTTGCCCTGTTCCATGAACAGGATGTCCGTAGCGAGGGCGCGGGCGAAATCCATCTGGTGCGTGGCCATGATCATGGTCATGCCGCCGTCCGCGAGGTCACGGATAACCGAGAGCACTTCGCCGACAAGCTCGGGGTCGAGGGCGGAGGTAGGCTCGTCGAGGAGCATGACCTTGGGGTCCATGGCGAGGGCGCGGGCGATGGCGACGCGCTGCTTCTGCCCGCCGGAGAGCTGGGCGGGGTAGAGCGCGGCGCGCTTGGCGAGTCCCACGCGGCTGAGTTCGGTCAGGGCGCGGTTGCGTGCTTCGGCCTTGTTGCAGCCCATGACCTTGCGCAGGGCGATGGAGACGTTCTCCTCGGCGGTGAGGTGATCGAACAGGTTGAAGTCCTGAAAGATCATGCCGACCTGCTGCCGCAGGGCGCACAGTTCCCTTGTGTCGCGGGCGTTGACCTTCTTCCCCTCAAGCCAAATGTCGCCGGAGTCCGGGGGCAGGAGGTAGTTGAGGCACTGGAGGAACGTGCTTTTGCCGGCACCGGAAGGGCCGATGACCACTTTCACGTCGCCTTTGTGCACATCGAGGGACACGTCGTTGAGGATCGTTTTGCCGCCGAGTTTCTTGACGATGTTGGTGGCGCGCAGGATAGGGGTGGTGTTCATGGTGACGTGCCTCACATGGAGCCGCTGACGGCGTAACCGGGAATATGGACCTTGCGTTCCAGCACGCGGAGGATGTGCACGCCCACAAGGGTGATGCCGAAGTACAACAGGCCTGCCGTGATGTAGAGCGGCAGGTGCTCGTAGGTCCGCGAGGCCACGAAGTGGGTGCGGGCCATGATTTCCGGGGTCCCGAGGACGAAGCACAGGGCCGAGTCCTTGAGCAGGATGGAAAATTCGTTGGACCAGCCGGGGATGGACAGGCGCAGGGCCTGCGGAAGGACGATATGCCGGATGGCCTGCCCGTCGTTCATGCCGAGGGCGCGGGCCGCGCGGAACTGGCCCACCGGGAGCGTCTCGATGGAGCCGCGGAAAATCTGGGACTGGTAGGCCGCACTCGCCATGCCGAGGACGAGGCAGGACGCCGTGATGGTGGACAGGTTCAGGCCGATGACCTCGAACAGCCCGAAATAGAAGAGGAACAGCAGGAGCAGGATGGGCATTCCCCGGAAAAACCACACATAGACGCCGATGAGGCGGCGGATGAACGAAGGGCCGTACACCTGCAGCACGGCGAGGGGAAGGCCGATGCAGAACCCGAGCGCCAGAGATCCGATGACGGTGATGAGGGTTACGACGCTGCCCTGAAGGATGTAGGGCAACGCGTTGAGAATAACCGGGATTTTGTCCACTATTTCCAGCATCTCGACTCACGGAATGGGGGTTGAGGGTCAAAGCGTTCCCAAATGGGAATGCCTGAACGCCGAACGCATGTCCGGCGCGCCGCAACACGGCGTGGATTCCGCCGAAAACGGTGTTTTCCGGCTGAATGGATTTTGAAGCGTAGCGCCTTTCAAAGGAAACACGCTCTGCGCGGGGCCCGTAGAAGGACTTGCGCGCCCGGAACCGGAGGGTCTGGGCGGATGCCGAAGACCGCGCCCGCTCCGCGAAAAGCGTTCTAGCATACGCCAGTCTTCCCGAAGAGGGAAGTCCTGACAACAAGGCGGCGACGGCGGAGAGAGGCCGCGTCGCCGGTCTTGCGTAAGCGCGTCGAAAACGCCGGGGGCCGTGCGGCCCCCGGCGTGAGCGTCATTACTTGTTGCCGAGGTACTTGGCCTGGAGTTCCTTCCAGTAGGGATCGGCCTTGAGGAGCTTGTAGCCTTCGTTGACGAGCTTCATGGTTTCGGCGTCGTCCTTGCGGATGGCCACGCCGAACTCGTCGGAACCGAACACGCCCACTTCCTGCACGGGCTTGCCCTTGCGCATGGCGTCTTCGGCGGGGGCGGCGTCAAGGCCGATGGCGTCGATGCGGCCGTTCAGAAGGTCTTCGATGGCCATGGGGCCGGAGTCATAGAAGCGCAGCTGATAGTTGTACTTCTTTTCGGCCTGCGCCTTCTGGAGCATTTCGTGTTCGTTGGTGCCGCGCTGGACGCCGAGTTTGATCTTGCCGTTGTAGATCTGGTCTTCGGTGACCTTGGAGCCCTTCTTGGTGATGAAAATCTTGCGGATGGTCCAGTAGGGATCGGAGAAATTCGCCTGCGCCTTGCGTTCGGGGCTGATGCTCATGCCGGAGCAGACCATGTCGATCTTCTTGGCGAGCAGGGCGGGGATGATGCCGTCCCAGTCCATCGGCTTGTGCTCCACGGTAAAGCCCATCTTCTTGGCGATCCAGTTCATGGAGTCGACGTCGAACCCGGCGGGCTTGCCGGTTTCGTCCACGTAGGCGAACGGAGGATAGTTGGCGTCGATGCCGTTGATGAGGTGCTTGCCGGCGGCCAGGGCGGGGGCGGCAAGAGTGATGGAGAGCAGCAGAGCTCCGAGCCAACGAAGAGCAATCCGTTTCATTTTTTCCTCACTGAGGGTTGGGCGTGGTCAAACCTGCACCTAAAACCGGACAGGAAAACACAAGACGATTCCGGAAGCGGCCGAAGCGGAAGTCCGGCTGATTCCAAACCTTTCTCTTAGCACAGATATTTTTGCCGCGCAATCATGCCGCGCCCGGACGGCCCCGTTCCGCCGGGGTGCGGAATCCTTTGCGAAAACGCGCCGCTCCGCACGGAGGGCTGGGCTCTGGCTTGTTGACAATATTGTCTTTTTGACGGTATATTGCAAACTGTATCTGACTGTTTTTCGTACGCGCAGGCCGCCCCGGTTCCCCCGGATTTTCTCCCGAGGAACGGGGCGTTTTCCTTCCGGAGCGTATCGTTCGCCAAACGGCGCGGAAATGTCACCCCGCAGCCGCATGGGCGGCGTAGGCTTGGAACGCGTTGCGATGGCTGTGTCACGGGGCAGGGGTCCCGCGCCTGTTCAACCGATTACCTTGAGAGGTTCCGTTACGTGGCGATAAAACGCACTCTCCAGCAATGGAGTGTGGAAGATTCCACCGAACTGTACGGCATCCGTAACTGGGGGGCCGGCTACTTCGGCGTTTCGCCCGAGGGCGATGTCGTGATTTATCCTTCCGGCGAAAACAAGGGCGTGGCCGTCAGCGTCCCCGAGGTCATTCGGGGTATGCGCGAGCGTGGCTACGACATGCCGGTCCTGTTGCGCATTGAAAACATTCTTGATTCGCAGATCACCCTGCTGCACGAGTCGTTCCGCAAGGCCATCGCCTCGCTCGGCTACAAGGGCGAATACCGCGGCGTCTTCCCCATTAAGGTGAACCAGCAGCAGCATACGGTCGAGAAGATCGCCCAGTTCGGCTCGCGCTTTCACCACGGCCTCGAAGTCGGTTCCAAAGCCGAACTCATTTCCGCCATTTCCCAGCTCAAAGACCCGGAAGCCTGCCTCATCTGCAACGGCTACAAGGACCAGAGCTACATAGAGCTTGCCCTGCTCGCCCAGAAGATGGGAAAGCGCATATTCATAGTGGTCGAGAAGCTCAACGAGCTCGACATCATAGCCCGCGTGGCCAAGAAGCTCGACGTGAAGCCCAACCTGGGCATACGCATAAAGCTGGCCTCGTCGGGCAGCGGCAAGTGGGAAGACAGCGGCGGCGACGCCAGCAAGTTCGGACTGACGAGCAGCGAGCTGCTCGAGGCGCTCGAGCTGCTCGACAAGAAGAACATGCGCGAATGCCTCAGGCTGATACACTTCCACATAGGCAGCCAGATAACGAAGATACGCCGCATACAGGCCGCCCTGCGCGAGGCGTCGCAGTTCTACATACAGTTGCACAAGATGGGATACAACGTCGACTTCGTCGACTGCGGCGGAGGGCTCGGCGTAGACTACGACGGCACGCGCTCGCCCAGCAGCGAGAGCTCCGTGAACTACTCAATACAGGAGTATGTCAACGACTGCATCTACACCTTCGTCGAGGCAGCCAACAAGAACGGCCTGCCCCACCCCAACATCATAACCGAGAGCGGCCGCTCGCTCACGGCACACCACTCGGTGCTCGTAATAGACGTGCTCGAGACGGCGTCGCTGCCCGAGATGCCCGAGGAATACGAGCCCACGACCGACAGCCACCAGCTCGTGCGCGACCTGTACGACATCTGGGACAACCTGAACCCGCGCACCATGCTCGAAGACTGGCACGACGCGGAGCAGATACGCGAGGAGTCGCTCGACCTGTTCAGCCACGGCATAGTAGACCTGCGCACCCGCGCCGAGATTGAAAGCATGTACTGGAGCGTATGCAGGGAAATCAACATACTGGCCAAGCAGCTCAAGCACACGCCCGAGGAGCTGGTGAACCTCGACAAGCTGCTGGCCGACAAGTATTTCTGCAACTTCTCGCTCTTCCAGTCGCTGCCCGACGCCTGGGCCATCGACCAGCTCTTCCCGATAGTGCCCATACAGCGGCTCGACGAGCGGCCCACGCGCAGCGCCACGCTGCAAGACATAACGTGCGACAGCGACGGCAAGATAACCAACTTCGTGACCAACCGCAACAACTCGCACATACTGCCCGTGCACGCGCTCAAGAAAAACGAGCCCTACTACCTCGGGGTGTTCCTCGTGGGGGCCTACCAGGAGATTCTGGGCGACATGCACAACCTGTTCGGCGACACCACGGCCGTGCACATCAGCGTGAGAGACAGCCACTACCACATAGACCAGGTGATAGACGGCGAGACGGTGGCCGAGGTGCTCGACTACGTGCAGTACAACCCGCGCAAGCTGGTGCGCCAGCTGGAGATGTGGGTGACCAAGAGCGTGAAGGAAGGGCGCATCACCCTCGACGAGGGCAAGGAGTTCCTGAGCAACTACCGCTCCGGGCTCTATGGCTACACTTACCTTGAGTGAACGACAGCAGGGCACGGGGCTGCGGCCGACACGCGCCGGCCGGAGCCCCCGACACCCAAACAGCAGACATTGAGATGAAAGAAAAACTGACAATAGTCAAGGTTGGCGGCGCCGTGGTGGAAGACCCGGCGCAGCTCGGCGCCCTGCTCGACCTCGAACACCTCGGCTACAGCGTGGCCCAGGCCAAGCCGCTCGCAGTGCTCGGCCACTCCCAGGGCGTGCTCGCCGTGCACATGACCCGCGCCATCGAGGCCGCCGGCTCCATCGAGGCCGCCGGCACCACGCTTGACGAGATTCTGGCCGTGGCCGCCCTGATCGGCGCCGCCGGAACCCGCCGCGTGCGCGAACTGGGCCTGAACCCCAAGTACGGCGAAGCCAGCCCGATGCTCTCCGTCAAGGGCGCCACCCGCGCCCAGGTCGAGGCGCTGGTGGCCCGCGTCAACAACGCTCGCGGCCCGATCTCCATCGCCGTCACCAACTCCGACAACCACCACGTGCTGTCCGGCTACCCGGAAGACCTGGCCGCTTTCGCCCTCGAAGCCGAGCGCGAACACCAGCATCAGGCCAAGCTGCGCGAGCAGAAGCTCCACGGCGGCACCGTGTTCAACCCGACCCTCGAATACCTTGAGGTCACCCTGCCCTTCCACTCGCCGCTCATGGCCGACGCCGTCGAACAGACCGTGGCCTGGGCCGGCGCCTGCGGCTTCGACCAGAAGCGCACCCGTGCACTCGCCGAGGAAGTGCTCCTGAACCACGTGGACTGGAACGCCCGCGTCAAGGCGCTGTTCGACGACGCCGACCCGTCCAAGCTGTGGATCGTGGACCTCGGCCCCGGCAACACGCTCGGCAAGCTGATCGGCAACGTGGTGCAGGGCACCGGCATCGGCGTGGTCGAAGCCACTACGCTGGCCGAGCGCTCCACGCTCTCCACGCTGGAAAGCGAGCCTGAGCGCACCCAGAACTGGAAGGCGTTCGCCCCGCGCGTCATCAACACCCCGGCCGGCGCCAAGCTGGTCACCAAGTTCTCCAAGCTCACCGGCAAGCCGCCGGTACTGCTGCCCGGCATGACCCCCACCACCGTGGAACCGGAAATCGTGGCCGCCGCGGCCAACGCCGGCTACTGGGCCGAGCTCGTCGGCGGCGGCCAGGTGACCGCCGAAGTGTTCGACCGCCACATCGCCGCCCTCGAAGACGAGCTGGAGGAAGGCCGCACGGTCGAATTCAACGCGATGTTCATGGACCGTTACCTGTGGAACCTGCAGTTCGGCTCCTCCCGCATCGTGCCCAAGAAGCGTGCTTCCGGCGCGCCGATCGACGGCGTGGTCGTCTCCGCCGGCATCCCCGAGCTGGACGAAGCCGTGGCCCTGATCGAGTCGTTGCAGGCGGACGGCCTGCCGTACGTGAGCTTCAAGCCCGGCACCGTGGACCAGATTCGCCAGGTCGTGCGCATCGCCAAGGCCGTGGCCCCCACCACCATCATGGTTCAGGTCGAGGGCGGTGAAGCCGGCGGCCACCACAGCTGGGAAGCGCTGGATGACCTGCTTGCCGCCACCTACGCCGAAGTGCGCGCCTGCGACAACCTCGTGCTGGTCGCCGGCGGCGGCATCGGCACCCCCGAACGCGCGGCCGACTACATTTCCGGCCAGTGGGCCCACGCCTACGGCCTGCCCGACATGCCGGTCGACGGCGTGCTTATCGGTACCGCCGCGATGACCGCCAAGGAGGCTCACACCAGCCCCGAAGTCAAGCAGCTGCTCGTCAAGACGCCCGGTATTCCGGCCGACGCCAAGTCCGACGACGTGTTCGCCCCGCAGGCCGCCCACTGGGTGCCGTCCGGCAAGTCCGTCGGTGGCATGTCCTCCGGCCTGAGCCACCTGCACGCCGACATTTACGAGCTCGAGAACGACTCCGCCGAATGCGGCCGTCTGCTCGTGCGCGTCATGAAGCACCCCGAAGAGCTCGACTCCCGCCGCAAGGAAATCATCGAAGCCCTGAACAAGACCGCCAAGCCTTACTTCGGCGACCTGGCCTCCATGACCTACCTTGAGTGGGCGCAGCGCTTCGCCGAACTCGCCTTCCCGTGGGTCGACCCGACTTACGCCGACCGCTTCCAGCACCTGTTGCAGCGCATCGAAGCCCGTGTGAACGACACGGACTCCGGCGAATTCACCTCCAAGCTGTTCGCCGCTGATGGCGTTTCTGCTGAAGAGGCAGCTGCCGCTGGCCTGCTGACCCACGACGACATTCTCGCCGACCCGGCCCCCGCGCTCGAAAAGCTCGCACTGGCCTACCCGCAGACCGCCGAACTCAAGGTGGTCCCGACCGACGTGGCTTGGTTCCCGGTGCTCGTGCGCGAATACCCCAAGCCCATGCCGTTCGTACCCGTCATCGACAACGACCTGCTGCGTTGGTGGGGTCAGGACCAGCTCTGGCAGTCCGAAGACCAGCGCTACTCCGCCGATTCCGTGCGTGCCATCCCCGGCCCGATCTCCGTTGCCGGCATCACCACCATCGACGAGCCGATCGCCGACATCCTCGGCCGCTTCGAAACCGCCGCCATCAAGCGCGTGCAGGATGAACAGCAAGCCGCCGATGCCGCTGAGAACGACGATTTCGCCGCACTTGGCGAGGCCACCAGCGCCGAAGACTTCATCCGCAAGTCCCCGAACATCTCCTGGGTCGGCCACATCACCGACAACCCGGCCTACGGCACCGCCCTGGGCGACCAGTACTACGAGATCCGCGCGTTTGACGCCGCGGCCGGCAAGTACGATCTGGACATCCACCTCGACACCTACTGGGACAACGACCCGGACGGCGGCACCTCCAAGCACGCCGTGCGCGATATCGTCATCCCGCTCATCGTGGAAGGCACCGAGCCCGGCCGTGTGCCGGTCGTGGACCGCGAACGCCTGATTCCGGACGTCTACGCGATGCTCGCCGCCACCGCAGGCATCGGCAACACCGCCATCACCGGCGACAAGCTCACCGAGATGCCGCAGCTTGACGGCAAGACCTCTGACGAGCGTCCGTTCGGTACCGCAACCGCAACCTACACCCTATCCGCCAACCTCGGCTTCGACCACGAAGCGGCCACTGGCGCCGCTCTGCCGACCACCCTGCAGCCCAGCCGCATCGCCCCCGATGCGCTGGTCGGCCCTGCCTGGCCGGCAATCTACACGGCGCTCGGCTCCGTGTACGTCAAGGGCTACCCGGTGATTGAAGGCCTGCTCAACGCCGTCCACCTCGACCACCTCATCGAACTTGAGGTGAACGAGGAGGATCTGCTCAAGCACACCGGCGAAACCATCACCCTGAAGTCTTGGGCCGAGGATTACTTCGAGTCCGCTTCCGGCCGCGTGGTCACCATCCACGTGGCCCACACCGCCGCCGACGGCACGCCGCTTGCCCGCGAAACCGAGCGTTTCGCGATCCGCGGCCGCGTCTACTCCGATGCTTTGCCTGCAGACGCCCCCGAGTATGGTGGTGCCCTCCTGAATAAGGAAGCGGATGGCTCCGTCGCCGGACAGTCCACTGGACTGTCCGCCTCCTCGCGCGGCCTGCAAGTAGTGCAGGCCACTCCGCGCCGTCTGCTGCGCCGCGTGAAGGTCGTCGCCCCACACGACATGACCGCCTTCGCCCGCACTTCCGGCGACTTCAACCCGATCCACACCTCCACTCGTGGCGCTCGCATCTCCGGCCTGGCCGCCCCGCTCGTGCACGGCATGTGGCTGTCCGCCACCGCCCAGCACGCCGTGCAGGCGACCGACGAGAAGGGTGCCCACTACGAGATTGCCGGCTGGACCTACAACATGTACGGCATGGTCCAGCTTGACGACACCGTCGAAATCTCCGTCGAGCGCGTCGGCAAAGTGCGCCACGGCGGCATGACCCTCGAAGTCACCTGCCGTATCGACGGCCAGCTCGTCTCCCGCGGCACCGCACTGGTCCGTGCGCCGCGCGCCGCCTTCGTCTACCCCGGCCAGGGCATCCAGAAGCAGGGCATGGTTCTGGACGAGCGCGCCAAGTCCGCCGCCGCCCGCGACGTGTGGGAGCGCGCCGACAAGCTCACCCGCTCCAAGCTCGGTTTCTCGATCCTGGGCCTCGTGCGTGACAACCCGAAGGAACTCACCGCCAACGGCGTGACCTACCGTCACCCCGAAGGCCTGCTCAACCTGACGCAGTTCACGCAGGTGGCGCTCGCGACGGTTGCTTTTGCCCAGACCGCCCGTCTGCGCGAAGCCGGCGCCGACATCTGGCCCGCCTACTTCGCCGGCCACTCGCTCGGCGAATACAACGCGTTGTCCGCGTTCGCCGACGTGATTCCGCTGGAAACCGTGCTGGAGCTCGTGTTCCACCGTGGTTCCACCATGCACCACCTCATCGAGCGTGACGCACAGGGCCGCTCCAACTACCGCATGGGTGCCCTTCGTCCGAACCAGTTCGGTGTGGACGACGCGCACGTCAAGGAATATGTGGAATCCGTGGCCAAGGCGTCCGGCGAATTCCTGGAGATCGTGAACTACAACCTCGCCGGCCAGCAGTACGCCATCGCCGGTACGATCGCCGGACTCAAGGCCCTGAAGGCCGATTCCGCCCGCCGCGTGGCCGCATTCGGTGGCAAGCCCGCGTTCATGCTGGTGCCCGGCATCGATGTGCCGTTCCACTCCACGCTGCTGCGCAAGGGCGTGCCGGAATTCCGCGACAAGCTCGACGCGCTGCTTCCCGCTTACATCGACTACCGTGGCCGTCTGGTGGACCGCTACATCCCGAACCTGGTGGCCACCCCGTTCGAGATGACCAAGGAATTCGCCGCCAAGATCCTCGAAGCCGTGCCGTCCGAACGCATCAAGGCCGTGCTCGACGACCCGGCCGTGTGGGATTCCTACGCCGCCGACGACCAGAAGCTCGGCCGTCTGCTCTTGACCGAACTGCTCTCCTGGCAGTTCGCCTCCCCGGTGCGTTGGATTGAAACCCAGGCGCTGCTCTTCGGTCAGCGCGAACAGGGCGGCCTCGGCGTGGAAGAATACGTCGAAGTCGGCCTCGGCAACGCCCCGACCCTGGCCAACCTCGGTACCAAGACCCTACGTCTGCCCGAGTTCGCCGGCAACGATACGGTCGTCTACAACGTCGGCCGCGATGAAGGC
>ENA-ORUX01001603-ORUX01001603.1-human-gut-metagenome-genome-assembly--contig:-NODE-1603-length-16898-cov-33.261592_pt1 | contig 16898 bp, 13 predicted proteins | sample MGYA00242087_ERZ509225 | MGnify/ENA primary metagenome ERZ509225 (study PRJEB26280, sample SAMEA2338864) | human gut metagenome | biome: human gut; feature: human-associated habitat; material: faeces... | reverse complement strand
GCAATTCACTTGGGATAATCGAATCGTCTGTATGACACACAATAAGGGAATTCTTCTTGGAGAGTTCCCTTATTTTTTTACTTGTGATACTTTGAATTTATATACTGATGAAAAGGGGGTTTTTATTTTGTCTTTGGATATTCTATTCTTTATTTCTTCACGGAAATATCTATTTCAAGCACTTAGGCAAGAATGAAGGTTTGTCGCAGATCAGAATATAAAAAAGAGATTGCACCGGGAGCTTTGAGCCATTCTTCTATTTTTTCTCTTTATAAGGATTAGCAAGGAAGTATATGGGGTGGTACATATTATGGAGGTGTAAATTATTTCATATTGTTCATCCCGGCAGGGTGCCTGTGTCCTGCACGGTCAGGACAAGCTTTCCGTCATCATAAGCCATGTCAAGTCCTACCGTACCGCTTTCCGTAAACTTGATGGCATTGCACAGCAGGTTGTTGCCTATCTGTACCAGCCGGTTGCGGTCGCCCATCAGAATGACGTCGCTGCATCCTGTTATGCGCAGGGTCAGGTCCTTGGCTTCAGCTCGCGGTTCAAATTCTGTCTGGAGTATTTCTGCCACGTTTCTCAGGCGGAAGGGGACAGCGTTTGCCTGTTCTTTCCCGCTGTCGAGCCGGAAAAAGTTCAGCAGACTATTCAGCATATCCGTCATTCTACCGGCTGCCTGCCTTATGTTTTGGGTATATTCTATTCTTTTGTTCTCATTTTCAGTCTGTGCCAAAAGTTCCCCGTAACCGTTGATGGCGGTCAGCGGTGTGCGGAGTTCATGCGTGACGGTCAGCATGATTTTCTGGCGGGCTATCACGTCACTGTTCAGCGTATTGAGCATGGAAGTCGTAACAGTCGGTTTCGCTTCTTCCTTTTTTCCGAACAGTCCTAAGAAGCCTGTCCGTTTTCTTTTTGGGGGCTCTTCCTGCGAACTCTTGCGGGCTATTACTGGAACCCGTCGGGCTATTTTGTCTTTTATTTCTTCCTGTTCGTTGAGTACCAGCATGATTTTATTCAGCAGATTTTCCTTTTCAGCCAGCAACCGGCAGACGCTGTCTATACGTTCGCTGCGATAGCTGGACTTGAACAGGCTGAGCAGACTGTCCACCTCCAGACGCTTCTTATGGTATATATTCATATCTTCCTCATTCCAGTCCAGCACGGTCTCACCAATAAGGGATAAATCCACCATTTTAACATATACCTCGTGTATGTCCTTGCGTAAACATCTTATCTTTTGGCTTGTAATCTCTAATTCCTGTCGTCTGTGCTGTTCGTTGAGCCAAATATAGACGATGCCGAAAATGACGAATAGTATCAGCACATATCCCGCCGCTATCTTGGTGCGCAGGTGCCTGGTTGCTATTGTTTTCTGTTTCATGCGGTTTACCTCATTTTGTTTATAGTTTCTCCTATGAAAATGCAGCCCACTGACCTTGCGGTAGCGGGCTGCGGTGTCTGTATGATGTTACCGGGCACAAATGCTCCCGCCCGGAATGGGAGTTCTTAATACTTTGTTACGGTCTTGCCACATTGACAGACATGACGCTTGCTTGCGAAGCATCATTCTGCCCCTTCACATACGCACGGAAAGGCTTCACCTTTACTTTGTCTCCATTGGCTATCGGATAGATGTTGCCGTTCTTCAGGAAGTAGCCCGCGGTGGGTGTAGCCACACTCATTGTACCTTCCATGAAGCTGTCTGTCGCAGGGGTGGTTACCAGTTCCACGCCTGCGGCACTTTCGGCGCTGAAGGTGATGCTGCCTGTACCGGGTGTTTGATAGAACAGCGGCTTGCCGGCTTCAAAATCGGTTTCTACGAGGGTAATCTCGTTGCTTCCCAACTTCTCGACCTGATAGTAAGTAACCTGACCGCCAGCTACAGAAGTAGGAACGAACGGCAGACAGATGGTTCCATATTGGGAGTTATCTGACAGGGCACGGACATAAGTAACCTTTTTGCTTTTCAACTTGAGTTGGTAACCTGCATACTCGCTAATACCCTCATCGTCAGTCAGCGTTATTTCGCCCAAAACAAGATTTCCCGAACCTTCCAATTCCTTTGCATTTTCGAACGTACCTTCCAATACCAGTTCTCCGTTTACAACCAACTGGTTGGCATTATCGACAGTCAAAGTCTTATCATTCGGAATCGTCAGGGTGCTGCCCTCCGGGATGGTGACCTTCGCGTCGCTGGGGATGGTGATATTCTCTTTCAGGGTATAGTTGCCGCCCACGGCGCTGGGCTGGTTGCTCTGGCCGTAGATCAGCCAGCTGCCGTCGCCGGTGGGGGCCAGCGGTTTTTCATCGGAAGACGCTCTCAATATCACACTGTTGGCCAGCAGGGTGGAGTTGTCCCCGACGGTCACGTACCCTGTGCTGTTATAACTCTTGAAGCAAATGCCGCCCGCCGTGTCCGTCGCCGATCCGCTCCGGGCGGTGAGGGAACTGCTGCCGGATAGGGTCACAGAAGGGGAAGAGGACTCAATATAAAGGCCATAACTTGCATACCCAGCAGACCCGCTGGTGGCGGTCACGGTGGCGTCGCTCACGGTGACAACAGACGAATACGCAGAGATGCCGTAACTGCTATTTATAGCAGCAGAACCGCCGGTGGCGGTCAGCGTCCCTCCCTTCACCGTAACCGTGCCAGATACATTGAGACCACTCGAAGGATTGCTTCCGCTCACGTTGCCGGCGATGGCGGTGACGCTGCCGCCTTGCTGGGTGAATGATCCATCGACATCGATACCATAACTGCCGCCTCTGCTCGTATCAGCCCCCCGCGCGGTCAGGCTGCCGCCGCCTTGGATGGTCAGATTCCCATCTAAAGTATTGATGCCCCGGGATTCGTCGTTACACACAACGCCCGTGACGGTGCTGCTGCCCTCCAGCACGATGGTCAGGTCGCCCCCGGCGTGGATGCCCGCGCCGAAGTTGGTGCTGCTATCCCCGGTGATGTTGGCGTCCTTCAGGGTCAGGGTGCCGCTGCCGTCGTAGTAGACATTGTAGTTGTCTGCGCTGGCCTCGGTCAGGGTGCCGTCGGCGTTGGTCGTCCAGTAGCCGCCGTTCAGCACATTGGTGCCGCCCACGGTGAGGGTGGTGGGATTGCCCGCCCATGTCTGTCCGGCACCGAATAAGCCGAGCAACACTGTCAGCAGACAAAGGAGGCGCAGCCGGCTCTTATCGTATAGTTTGTTTCTTGTCTTCATTTTGTTATTCCGTTTATTTTATGGTCTGAATTTTATTGTTTGTCAATCGGCAAGGATATACTCGCCATCGTCAGGTGTCAGTCCGTCCGTCGAAGTCTGGATGCTGAATGAAAGGGCTGCGTCTGCCGTGCCGCTTTCCGTCCAGCCGCTGGTACCCCAGTCGCCAACCGTAACGCTGTTGATGGTGGCTCCATCCTTGCCTACGGTCACGTTGAAGGTATAGGCTTTACCCGATTCCAAACCGGTAGTCAGTTGTTGAACATTGGCCTTGACGGTAAGCGAAGTGCCGCCCTGAATGTTCAGCTTGACAAACGTATCATTAGTAGTATACTTGCCCGGCAGCAGGACGGCGGTGAAGCTGTGTTTGGCTTCTGTTGAAGTGTCCTCGCTGAATAGTCCGGTTACTGTCGTTCCATTGCCGGCAACGGTCAGTGTCTTTCCATCTACTGTAGTCTTTGTGGTAGGTACCGTGAATGTAGGAGCCTGGAATACAGGTTTCTGTGTGGCGTACTGGTTGCCGTAACCGCTTATCTTCACGGTAACCTTGGTCAGGTGGTGCTTGAATGTCAGGTTCAGCGCATCGCTTTTGCTCTGTTCTGCTGCCGCCGTCATATAGTCCGCACGGCCTATGTAGTTGGCTGCGCCCGGAGTATTGCTGCTCTGGTCGGCCGGGAGTTCAAACTGCGTGTAGGAGTCCGTTTTCCCTTCCACGACGGGATAATAGGCTTCAAAGGTGTTTTCGACATCGTCAGACCAGACTATGTAGTCTGTTCCTTCAGGCACCCATGTGCTGCCGTTGTATTTGTAAACCGCCTTGTCCTTGCCTGTTATCGCTTCTGGCGAGGTGTTTGTTACCGAAATCTGGTCGTTCTCGTCCCATGCGTTGCCTGCTCCTGCCGTGTTCACACGGGTCTGCAGAGCCTCGATGCCTGCACGGATGTGTACGGCCATCGGGTCGTTGGCATAGTCGGAAGAGATGAAATCGTCTTCACTTTGGCAGCCTGCCAACACCAGTGCGAGGGCGGCAGCCGGAATATATTTTGCTATTTTCATTCTTGTTATGTTTATGAACGTTGTTTACTTTTATTCTGTTACTAAGTCGCCGCCTTGCTGTTCGCTACCCCATGACTCGGCAGAAATGGTGCCCGTCGTCACTTTGTCGCGGCCTACGGTAAGATTCAGCGTGTACTGTTTGCCGCTGCTGAAGGTCAACTCGTTGCCCGACTTGAATGTATATACCTTTCCGTTGTTGTCGGTGATTTCCACCTTCAGGCTCTGAGCGAAGGTCTGAGGTACGAGGATGCACTCGTATTGCTTGTTTGCCGTTGCAGCATACAGGGTGATGGTCTGGCTGTTGGTAGTGTTACCGAATGTTCCTTCGAACAGGTTAACGGTAGTGGTCGTGGCGCAGTTGGAGAGCTTTACCGATGTGAAGGTCAGGTTCTGTCCGTCTTCAAGCTCAGAGCCTTTTTTCAGAGTCACGTTTAGCTTGGACAGCGCATGTCGGAAGTTGATGTCGAGTGCCGTTCCGGGTGTGGCGGTTTGCTGTCCGGTCCAAAGCAGGTCGGAAGCCTTGACGTTGCTTTCATTGCTCTGGTCGGTCTGCACCGTAAAGGCATAGTTTGCAGCATCACTCACTGTTCCTGTATAGGGCAGATAGGCGTAATAGGTAACTGTTGCATCATTGCTTTTCCACAGGAGTTGTTCGCCCTGAATTGTCCAGCCACTTTCATATCTCACTTCCCGGTTCGTGCAGTTGTAGCGTTCGTCGCTGTTGGTGCCTTCCGTTGTCAGATAAAGTCCGAAACTTCCTTCGGTCAATGCTCCCTGTTCATAACCGGCACGGGTGGCCATCGGACCTACGTTCACATTCAGTCCGATAGGCGTGTCGGCATAGTCGGGCGTGTTGAGCACGTCGCTGTCGTTGGAGCAGGCTGCCAAAAGGGTGGCCAGCGCTGCTGTTGCCAAAATGTTTGCTTTTTTCATTTGAACTATTTTCTGTTAAGTTGTTAATTATTTATCTTTCAAAGATTCCTTTTTCGGATGGAACCGGAATCCCGCTCCGGCGGTTTATTATTACTCCAATGTCGGCAGCGCTCCGTTGAGTACGTACTGCCAACCTGAGCCTGCACTCTGCAGGGCGGTGTTCATGGCGTCAGCGGCTTTCTGCCAGTTACCGTCCGTCACCTTGGCGGTTCCGCCGGTGCTTCCGCTGCCGGTGCCTTGTTCCTGATTGTTCTCCCAGTAGCAGGCGGTGAAAGTACCTTGGTCATTGCAGCCAGCGATGCCGCCGATTCTATCTCCTACTGAACTGGTGATTTCGCCCGTGGCGTGATAGCAGGCGGTTACGGTACCTTGGCCGTTTATACCCACCACGCCGCCGACATGAGCGTAACCATACGTTATCGTGGCAGTAACGTTGCCCGTGGAGTAGCAGGCCATGAGGAAGCTATTGTTTCCCAGGTTGCCCACCACGCCGCCGACAGAGCTAATGCCCGATACAGCCGCTGTGGAATGGCAGCCCTCGATGGTTGACCCGATTAAGCTGTCGGTTCCTGTGTCATAATTAGGAACACAGAGTCCGGATATTCCACCGACATTGACACTACCCGTCACAGTCCCTTCCGCCGAGCAGCCGGAGATGGTGCCATAGTTTGATCCCGCAATGCCGCCGGTATCGGTGAACCCCTTACCTGTCACCGTGCCATTGACCGAGCAATTCTCTACAGTGCCATAGTTCTGTCCCGCAATGCCGCCGACGCAGTTTGCACCGGATACGCTTATATTTGTCAGCGTCACGTTCTGCACCTTACCTCCGCTGCCGAGACAGCCAATCAGTCCTACATAGTCCGTTCCCGATTTGTCAATCTTCAGCCCCGTGATGGTATGGCCGCCGCCGTCGAAGTTGCCGGTGTATGGTCGGCTTTCAGTTCCTATCGGCGTCCAGTCGATGTCCGAGAGGTCGATGTCATTGTCGAGGATGATGTTGATGTCGGTATCACCGCTGTTCACCACATCTGCCGCTACCTTCAGTCCTTCACCGCTGTAAATTGTGATGGTTTTTGTATTGATATCGTATGAGTAGGCTTCGGTCGCTTCACCGCCATCAATGGAAGTACCGTTTTCCCAGTCCGACACGTTGATGCCCGCATCGTCCAGTTTGATGTTGTCGCGTCCCAGCACAAGGTTCACCGTAGTGTATCTGCCCGGTTGCAGGTCGATGTCCGCAGAGTGGGTATAGGTATATACCTTGCCGTTCTCCAGCGTGACGTTGATGGTGCGGAACCCGCTCTGCCCGGGAATCATGATGCCGGCAAAGCTGGCGGATGTGCCCGTGAAGGGAATCACCACAAGGTTTTGACCGGTGGCCGGGGTTACCTCGACAGGATTCTCTAAATAATCCACGGTGGCTTCGGTGCATGCGGTTGCCGTTACCGAAGCCACTTCGGGTGCGATTGTCCACTCGTTGCGGAACGAAAGGTTTACCACGAGCTTGGCCATTACATGCTCAAATTCCAGCTTCACGGCAGAACCGGTGGGCTTGGCCGTGGTCCTCGCCACCAGCAGGTCGCTCGCGGTCTGGTTATTGAAGTCCAGCGTATAGGGGTCGGCATCGTAATCGGTAGCTCCGTTGCGCTCGGGATAGATGCCGAGGAAATAGTGGTCGGACGTATTGTCGGCCCAAAGCATTTGCGGCTCGGCGGTCCATGTGCCGTCGCCGCCAAGCGTGTTGATGGAGTTGTCCACCACAAGCCGCTGCATGTCGTTGTCGGCTCCTAACCAGGCATAGACACTGATGCGGTCATTCGTCTCGAAGGTGGTCGAGTTGCCGCTATGGGCCACACGGGTCATGGCTCCCACGGATGCCGTTACCCTTATCTGTCCAAGGTCTTGCGGTGGCAGTACATCGCTGTCGGTGCTGCACGCAGCCAACAGGATAGCGGTTGTTGCCAATAATAGATTCTTTATATTCATACGTTTGCTGTTTTAATCAGTTATAAATATATAGTCAGCACAGCGGTTTACGCACCCGGATAAAATATGTTACCGCCATAGTCGCCTTCGAGCGGAGCCCAGTCGGTGATGGTGATGTCATTGTCTAAGGTGATTTCGTCACGTCCCAATGTCAGGTTGACGGTGGTGTACTTGCCTGTTTCCAACGGGATGGAAACCCCTACGTTATAGACGTATGGCTCGTCAATGTCTTTTACCTTGATCTGTATTTCAATTAAATTGTTGTTAGGAATCATGATACCGGCATAGCTGCAAGCGTAGTTGGCTGCCGGTGTTTCCAAAGCCGGGATGTCTATCGCCTTATTGTCGCCCTGTGGCGTAATCTCTCCGGAGAGGAGATTGACGCTTGCCTCCGCCTTTGCAATGGCTCTGACCGATTCCACGACCGGTGTTCCGGACCACTGGCTGCGGAAATTCAGGTTCACGATCAGTTTCGACATCAGGTGATTGAATGTCAGCGTCACGGGTGTGTTCGTGGGCGTGATGCCCTTGTTCTCTGAGCCGGTGTTAAGGGCATAAAGAAGGTCGCTTGCCTCCTGGTCTTCAGGGGTCAGTACATAGTTCATGGCTTTCAGGTCGCTTACCTCCTGCACCGGATAAATGCCCAGAAAGTAATGCGCCGAACTGCTGTTTGCCCACAGCATTTGCTGGCTGGCCGTCCATGTGCCGTCGTCACCTAAGGTATTGACGGAATTGTCCACCACAAGCTGCTGTGCATCGTCGGCTGCACCCAACCAGGCATAGACGCTGATACGGTCGCCCGTCTCAAACACCGATTCGTCGCCGTCGGTTGTCACACGGGTCATCTGCCCGATGGAAGCATCCACCCGGATCTCTTTTGCCGGAGCATAGCCGGGTTCATGGTCGTTCGTGCATGCCGCCAGTACAAGGAGTGCGGCAGCAACGGATAACATGCTCTTCATCATAACTCTATCTCTATTTTATTTGTTAATTATATTCCGGGATTAAAGATGTCATCACTCGTAATCCAGCCTTCGCCCCAAGGGTTAATGTCGGTGGCGGTGATATACATGTAGGGCTGCATTCTGTCGTATTCCAATGCCAGCTCGTAGCGTTTTCCGGCAAGCATCAGGGGAGCTTCCGCCGTGTATTCATGACGGGAGCCGTCGGCAAAGGTCATGACCAGGTAGAGCATCGTGCAGGTTTCGCCCTGTGCCGTCGGCATCAGGCGGGCATCGGTAGAGAGCGTCCCCCTGTCGGCAACGGCTTGCGGCAGGAGCGCATCTGTCTTTTCGGCGGAAGGTACGACGTAGCTGTTGTCATCGCCGCGCCGTGCCGGATAAAGGCAGGTGGCGGCATTGCGTACCGTGACGGCAAGCGACGCTCCTTCGGGCGCGCCGTCGATACGGACGGCAAGCTCTGCCAGCAACGGAGCGACACGGATGACGGAGCGGAGGTTAACCCCGGTGTCGGTCACTCTCACCCCGGCCACGCCACCGACGGCGTGTGCGGGCGAAGCCGACGGGTCGGCAAGCGAAACGCGCAGCATGTCGGCTGTCCGTGTACCGTTCTCATAATCATACCGAAACGGCTCTGTCAGGCCGCAGACGCCTACAAGCGTATAGTCGCCCTCCGGCAGGCTGAACAGGCCGGATGCCAGTTCTTGCGGAGAGGAAAACTCGTGCGCTTCCACTTCATGCCCCTTCGCATCGTATATCCACAGGTTTACCGGACTTGTGATGTCGGTCGGCTCGATGCCTTCAAGCCATTCCATGCCGACGGCAAGTCCGTGCCTGTCATTTTCGTGTATATCCTTGTCGCAGGCCGTCCATAGCGGCAACAGCATGAGCAGGGATACATATAGGCAATGTCTGATTGTCTTTTTCATCGTCTGTCCTCCTTTCTTTCCTTGTATGTCACTTCGGCACGGCGGGCTTTCTCCGCGTCCTTCTCGTTCACGTCGCTGCCACGCCCTACGGCTGTAATGCGTCCGGCTGCGATGCCGCGGCCTTCAAGCCACTGTTTGACCGCTTCGGCGCGTCGGATGGAATAGCGTTCGTTTACGCTCCGGCTGCCACGGGTGTCGCACCATCCAGTCACGACTATGTGCATGTCGGGATGTTCTTTCAGTATGCCGAGTATCGTTTCAAGCTTGGATGTCTCGGACGGACGAAGCGAAGTGCTGTTGAAATCGAAATAGACAACGGGGAATACGATGTCGATTCCGGTGGGATTGACTGTTGCCGTGACGAGAGTTTTCTGTGCCGTACTGTCCGTGACGGTCTGTTCCGGTATTTCCGCCGGGGCTGTTTCTACGGCATTGTCCCTCTCATCCTGCGGCTGACCGGTAGATGCCGGGTAAGCAATGCCGTGGTCTGCTTTCTTTCCGCTTTTCTTGCCGAACGCGAAACTGACACGTATGCCGCTTTCCCATATATAGTTGGCTTTGTGCCCGCTCTTGGGAAGTCCGTCCATGCCGTCGCCCGTAAGGTAAGTGACACCACTGTAAATGCCGACACCTATACCGCAGGCAAAACGGTATCCTGCCTGAATGTTTCCGCCTGCACCCAGATGCCATTCCGTATTTTCCTTGCATACCTCTTTTCCGCCGCCAAGGGTGGACAGGGAGGCTTTCGTGCCAACGGCTGCCAGCAGGGGCGACACCTCCACGCTCCACCGGCTTTGACGGGTGGACGGGAAAAAACCAAGCACATCGGCATTGAGCTGCAAACCGTAGCGTTGCGTCGTCACACTGCTTTTCAGACCGGCGTAGTCCCAGCCTTCCATTCCGAGTACCGGAGCATGATAACGGACACCGTCCGAACCAAGCCAGTAATTGCCGGAGATGCAGCAATCTCTCTGGCTCATGCTCATTTTCCCGAAAACAGCCAGAGCCTCCAAAGAAAGTACAGGATTGAAACGGTAGCCTCCATAAACTCCGCCGCTGAATCCCGCACGGGTCTTGTCGAAACCGAAACTGCTGAATGTAGATACACCGAAGGGCACGCCGCCCTGCACGCCTGCATACCAGCCGGGGGATTTCGTATTTTCCGGGGCATCCTGGGCCATGAGCGGAGCTGCACAGAGCAGGATGCAGAGTAACAGGATATAGTTCCTTTTTTTCATGTTATGATAATTATTGTTTGATGTTGTTTAAGGACTTGTAGTGGATAAAAAGGGGGATATGAATACGGAAAAAGGGTGGAAACCCCTGTAAAAAGGAGTTTCCACCCTTGCATGTATGGATGATAATACGTATATTAACGCGTGAAGATACGCTGGACGCTGTGTGTGTTTACACAAATCTCACACATATCCAAATTTTTAATATGCTTTTTTGAAAGAAGATATAGGTATATGCACGATGCGGCGGACAACAGTATGTTGCCTGAACACATTATTATATTTCCCCAAACGGACTGCAAATCGGAATGTATTTTCATTTATTGAGATCTGCGGCAAAGGTAGCGTTTTTTAACGGGAAGAAAGAGGGAAATCCAAGAAAATTTGAGGAAAAATTTAAGGAAAATGCTCATAATGAGGGACAATGTGTGGCATTCTGGAAAAACGCACTTGCGTTTGAACTGAAATGCAAGTACGTTTTGATTAAAACGTAAAGGCGTTTTACTTCAGACGCACTTGCGTTTGACTGAAAACGTCCTTGCGTTTTGTGGAAGATGCTAAAGTGATTGGAAGGACAAAAAAAGCAGCCTCAGAGTTATCCGAGACTGCCTTGTCTGTATGTAATTTGTAGCTTATTTATTTCAAGCGAGCCAATGTTTCCTTGATACGGCGCATAGCTTCTACGATGTTTTCGTCAGAAGTAGCATAGCTCATACGGATACATTCAGGTGCACCGAAAGAAGTTCCGCCTACGCAAGCCACGTGACCTACTTCCAACAAGTACATAGCCAGATCGTCTGCATTATTGATTATGCGGTCGCCGTCTTTCTTGCCGAAGAAAGAATCACATTTCGGGAAGAGGTAGAAAGCTCCCTGCGGGAAGTTTACTTCGAATCCCGGAATTTCTTTTGCCAGTTTCACAATCAGGTCGCGGCGGCGTTCGAATGCCTTACGCATTTCTTCTACCGGAGCTTGAGTACCAGTGTAAGCTGCTTCAGCAGCTTTCTGTGATACAGAGCATGGACCTGAAGTATATTGTCCCTGCAGTTTGTTTACACCTTTTACAATCCATTCCGGTCCGGCTATAAAACCGATTCTCCATCCGGTCATGGCGTATGCTTTAGACACACCGTTTACAATCACTACGCGGTCTTTGATTTCTGCAAACTGAGCAATGCTCTGGTGCTTGCCAATGTAGTTGATGTGTTCGTAAATTTCATCAGCGATAACGATTACGCGTTCGTGTTTAGCCAATACTTCAGCCAGTCCTTGTAATTCTTCTTTGGTGTATACTGAACCAGTCGGGTTAGACGGAGAGCAAAGAATTAGGGCACGAGTGTTCGGAGTGATGGCTGCTTCCAGCTGAGCAGGAGTAATCTTGAAATCCTGTTCAATACCGGCACGTACAATGACAGGAGTACCTTCTGCCAGTTTCACCATTTCCGGATAGCTCACCCAGTAAGGAGCCGGAACGATTACTTCGTCACCTTTGTTAATTAAAGCCATGATGGTGTTGCAGACAGACTGCTTGGCACCGTTTGCACAGCTGATTTGAGCGGCTGTATATTCCAGACCGTTTTCATTTTTCAATTTTGCCACGATGGCATTGCGCAAAGCCGGGTATCCGGCAACTGGAGAATAACGAGAGTAGTTTTCGTCAATAGCTTTTTTAGCGGCTTCCTTAATGTGATCCGGTGTATTGAAATCCGGTTCTCCCACGCTCAGATTGATTACGTCAACCCCCTGAGCTTTAAGTTCACTACTTTTCTGTGACATAGCCAATGTAGCTGAAGGCGACAGGCTATTCAAACGATCTGAAAGTTGGTTCATGTTATTGTGTTATTAAAGTTGGAAATTTTTTGCAAAAGAAGCTAATTTCTTCCACATATAAAAGAAATTAGCTTCTAAAAAGGTTTATTTTCTGTCTCCAAGTATTCGGAGAAGGTAAATGAACAGGTTGATGAAGTCGAGATACAGTGTCAAGGCTCCCATCAGGGCAATCTTCTGTGTGGTTTCGTTGACTTCAATGTCATCGTGCGACAAGAGTTGCTTGATTTTTTGTGAATCGTAGGCCGTCAGTCCCACAAAGAGCAGCACGCCGATATAGGAAATAATCATGTCCATCATCGAGTTGTGCAGGAACATGTTGACCAGCGAAGCGATAATCAGTCCGATGACTCCCATCAGGCAGAGACTGCCGATACGGGTAAGGTCTTTCTTGGTGATGTACCCGTAGAGGGCGGTTACTCCGAATGTACCGGCTGTCACGAAGAAAGTGGTAGCGATGGAACTTAACGTATAAATCAGGAACAATACGGACATGGTAACACCGTTCAATACCGAATAGGCGATGAACAGAAGGGTAGCCGTGGTGAAACTGATTTTGTGTATACGGGCAGAAAGATACATCACAAGTCCTACTTCAGCAATCAGTAATCCCCAGAACATGATGGAGTTCTGCATGATGGTTTCAATCAGGGTGTACGACTTGGCTATGTACATGGCTACAAAGCCCGTGATGACAAGTGCCAGTGTCATCCACAGATATACGCTGCGGAACAAAGCAGTCTGGGCTGCCTTGCTGGCATAGCTTTTTACTAAATTATTTGTTTCCATAATTCTTCTTAATTATTTATTTATTGAAATGTAGGGTATGTCCCATTCTTTCTTTTTTGGTGTGCAGGTAACGCTCGTTGTATGGGTTGGGAGTGACTTCGATAGGTACGTTTTCTACAATCTCCAGTCCGTAAGCTTCCAGTCCCACGCGTTTCACTGGGTTGTTGGTCAGCAGGCGCATTTTGTGGATACCGATTTCACGCAGAATCTGAGCACCTACTCCGTAGTCGCGTTCGTCGGCCTGATGGCCCAGGCAGATGTTGGCGTCTACCGTATCCATTCCTTCTTCCTGCAACTTGTAGGCTTTCATTTTTTCCATGAGTCCGATGCCACGTCCTTCCTGGTTCAGGTAAATAATGGCTCCCTTTCCTTCTTTTTCAATCTGTTCCATGGCTTTGTGCAACTGGTCGCCGCAATCACAGCGCATAGAGCCGAAGATGTCGCCGGTAGCACATGAAGAATGTACACGTACCAGTACTGGTTCGTCTTCCGAGAATGTACCTTTAATTAAAGCTACATGTTCCAGACCGTTGCTTTTCTGACGGAACGGAATCAGACGGAAATGACCGTGTTCGGTAGGCATGTCTACTTCCACTCCTTTTTCTACCAGTGATTCCTGTTTTAGACGGTAAGCAATAAGGTCGGCAATGGAAATCAGTTTGAAACCGTATTCGTCGGCCATCTTCTTCAGTTCCGGCAGACGGGCCATGGTGCCGTCTTCGTTCATAACCTCCATCAGGGCTGCTGCAGGATATAAACCGGCCAGGCGTGCCATGTCTACGCAGGCTTCTGTATGTCCGGCGCGGCGTAATACACCTTTTTCTTGTGCATACAAGGGGTTGACATGTCCCGGACGACCAAATGTTTCCGGTTTGGAAGTCGGGTCAGCCAAGGCACGGATTGTAGCAGCACGGTCGGCAGCCGATACACCTGTAGTACATCCCTCCAGTTTATCGATGGTAACGGTAAACGGAGTTCCTAATACAGACGTATTGTTGGATACCTGATGTGGTAAATCCAGTTCCTCGCAACGTGATATAGTGATAGGGGCGCAAAGTACACCTCTTGCATGTTTCAGCATGAAATTTACTTTTTCCGGGGTAATCAGTTCTGCAGCCACTACCAGGTCGCCTTCATTCTCGCGGTCTTCGTCGTCTACGATGATGACGAATTCTCCTTTGCGGAAATCTTCGATTGCCTCTTCAATTGTATTCAGTTTGATTTTCTCCATAATGATATTGATAGTTTTAGAATGTTGTTTTGATTCTTTCTTGTATGTCGCGGTTATTCTTGACAATGGTTTTCAAATCTTTGTCCAGGCGCACGCGATAGCGCCAGATGTTCAGCCAGATAAGCAGTCCGGCCGGAACAATGATTCCAATCAGTAGATTCAGCCAGCGGTTGTCTGATACGCTCTTGTGAGCTTTTACAGATAAGAACGGATAATTGTTCAATAAATTCAGCAATACTCCGTCCTTCGTATTGGACATTTCTTCTACGAGTCCTTCCATTTGCAGACTGATTTCCTTGATGGCATCATCATGCTTGTTGTTGGTAAACACCTGATAATAATTCGGTGGTCCTAATAACTTATGATTTTCTCCGTAAGTTTCACATTCCAGACAAAGTTTGTCCAAATCCTGACAGATGCGAGTATAGTCTGGTGTGTGGATAATAACTTCTTTCTTGAAAACGTGGCGTGATACTCTTATTCCGAACAGCTTGCGGAAGAAGTTTACATACACGTCGATGTTAAAAACCACAGAGTCTTTGTTTGATTTGTAAGTAAGGAAACCGCCTAACGGAGCCAGTATGATGGTACTCATCCATGTACCTAACACGATGTTCATCTCTCCACTTTTGGCCACACGCGTAGCTCCGGAGTCGATAATGTAGTAAAGCACGAAAATCAACACGGAAATGACGACTGGCATACCCAGTCCTCCTTTACGGATGATGGCTCCCAAGGGGGCTCCGATAAAGAAGAAAATGATACAAGCCAGTGAAAGAGTTATCTTTTTATGCCAGTCCGACTGATGACGACGGATGTTGCTGTCAGCATCTCGGGTCATATAACTCTTCATGTTCCAGTCCGACATGAGCGAAGAAAGTCGCATTTCTGTTGTATTCAGCGTTTTCAGCTTTTGGGCAGAAGTCATACCGTTCAGAATACTGTCTGTATTGATAACGGCAAGATGTTCTTTCTCCATTTTTGTAGAGTCTGTTTTGGAAAGAACAGGCTTCCGGTAAGTCGTTTTCATGGCATCCGAATACATGGCGCGTCCCACACTGTCGGCATACATGTTGAGTGAGTCGATAGCCAGGGAAATTTCGTTCATGTTCTTGATGTCCGAACGCTGGTTCAGGAAGTTACCGTCCACCATTTCAAAGTTCGTATCAAAAGCAATCAGGGTATGCTTTTCCTTGAACGTTTCTCGGCGGTAGGGAACGTTGCGGGAAATGACGGACTGTGATTTCAGATTCTCAAATTGCTCTCCGTTGTACAAGTGCAGATACAAATGTTTTTTGTCTGCTGTCAGTTCCAGCTTACCTTCTTCTGCCCAGATGATATGGGCGTTTTCAAATCCGTCAGAGAAGTTGTAAATTAGAATGTCTTTCAGAATGCCTGTATCACGGTCTTTTTTCTTTACGTAGATGTTGTATCCCTCAATATCACTGTAAAACACCCCTTCCGGAATATCCACTTCCGGCGATTTTTGCTTCATGGATACCAGCAGTGTCCAAAGCTCTTTCTGTGCCTTGGGGCCGATGACATTCTGAAAGAAGAATGACATGACACCTAAAAACATGCAAAACAATACAACCGGACGAATAATGCGAAACAAAGGAATTCCTGCTGCCTTCATGGACAGAAGTTCGTAGCGTTCTCCAAAGTTACCGAAAGTCATCAGAGCGGCCAGCAGAATGGCCAGCGGAAGAGACAACGGAATCAATGTCAGTGCCGATAAAAAGAAAAACTGGGCAAGAACATTGATTTCCAAACCTTTTCCGACCAATTCATCGACATATCTCCATAGAAACTGCATCATGAAAATGAAAAGGCAGATAAAGAATGTCCCGGAAAAGAGCAGCAGAAAACTCTTTAAAACGAATATATCAAGTTTTTTTATGCGTAGCATTCCTGTCTTATATTATCAGTATGCAAAAGTAGCACAAAAAACGGACAGCAAAATAAAGTTTTGTATATTTTATAGATTTATACTCCGAAAACTCTCTTTAAGGTTTCGATTTGTGAATCCCAAAGGCTGCGTACATCCTCTTCTTCTCCCGGTTCTGCAAAATCTGTAACTTCCAGTGTATGGTCAGTTGTCAATTCATTGTAATGGATTTTCAGTTCAAAATAGCTTTTGGCTTCTTCATCGTCCAGCCAGTGGAAGCGGATAAAAAATTCAGGTCGGCTGTTTACCACAATAGCTTGACGTGTTTCTGTTTTTCCCCAGCGAAAAGTGTAGGTTTTTCCTTCTTTGGTTACGCGGTCGGCAAACCAGCGTTCCAAACCAGCCGTACTGCTGATGGCATTCCATATAATGACGCTTGAAGACGGATTGAGCGGATATTCGATTTGTGTTTTTCTTTTCATGATGTTTCTTGTGTTTTTATTTGTATTTTTTAGCAACGGCGGCAAATTAAAGTATTTTTTTGTTTACTCCATAATGATTGAAGAGTTTTTTTTCAGCTTTTTTCTTCGCTTTTAAGAACTTGTGAGGCGGAAGGACTGTTGGCAAAAACTATTTGATATTATTTTTTCAAATAAATAATATGCTTGTATTCAGGTAGTTATTGTTATGCTGGAGAAGGAATTGTCGGGAATTTCTTAGAAAAAAGAGTAAAAAAGAGAGGATAAATTTGCGTAATTCAAAAACTTGCTCTATCTTTGCACCCGCAATCACGAAATGATGGCGGGATAGCTCAGCTGGTTAGAGCGCATGATTCATAATCATGAGG
>ENA-ORUX01001581-ORUX01001581.1-human-gut-metagenome-genome-assembly--contig:-NODE-1581-length-17066-cov-2.436247_pt1 | contig 17066 bp, 15 predicted proteins | sample MGYA00242087_ERZ509225 | MGnify/ENA primary metagenome ERZ509225 (study PRJEB26280, sample SAMEA2338864) | human gut metagenome | biome: human gut; feature: human-associated habitat; material: faeces... | reverse complement strand
CCCGACGGAGTGACCTATACGTCCCGGGGAGGCGATTCGCGTCACTGGTTCGGAGCTCAGTTCCTGCGCGAGCACTATTATCCCGTGTGCAAATGGTTCTCGTTCGGCTATCTGCTTCAGGCCGTACTGACGAATCACCCGACGTTCACGAACGAGTACGCGACGAATATCACCTCGCCGGCCTTCACGCCGACTCCGCACAGCAAGTTCGTTTATATCAAGGATTTCCGCAGCAGCTCGTTCATCGGGCTGGGTCTTATGCCTACGTTCGAGTTCGGCCCGAAGTTCTATCTGAAGAACAGTTTTTACCTGTTTCTGCCCAACGACCACAACGAAGTGAAGGAGAACATTCGCAAGCGGGTGCGCTTCATCTACAACTCGTCGCTGGTCTACCAGACGCCGGTCGGGCCGGTCAGCCTGACGGTTTCCAAGTACGACGCGACGAACCGCGACAACTGGTTCCTGACGTTCAATTTCGGCTTCACGATTTTCAATCGCAACGGGTTGTTTTATTGATGGCGGGCGGTATCCTTTCCCTGACCGGGAGCGGGTTTTCCGGGCGGCGGGACATTCCGGAACCGTAGACGGCGATCTTGTCCGGGCGTCTTTTCCGGTGAGGCGAAGGGCTGGAGCATCGGGAAAATAGCGGTTGCGTATCGATTTTTGCTCAGGCGGTTCCGGGGTATTCCGTCGGAAAGGGATCGGGCGCATGGTTGGGATCGGAATCTCTCGACTACGATGGTTCTGTGATTCCGCTGTCTCTTGGAACAAAGAGCGACATTTTACCGATAGGTACAGAATTAACGGCCGTTCTGAGAGCCCTGTACCTTAGCTGGCAAGGTGTTTTCTGCCCTTTTGTTCCGGAACTCCGGATTGTTTCGACCGTTGCGGGCCGCGAGCGCCCGGCTGTTTCGTCCTTTCGGCGGCCCGCGTCCGGAAAGCGCGGTTTTCGTTTTTGGAGAAAAAGAATTATTTTTGCAGATAAAATGTTATTTATATGACGCACGAACTGACAAAATGGATAAAAAGCCATCCGATAACCGTTATCCTTATTCTCGTAATTTGGTATCTTTCGTTATTCACCCCACCCAAGATAGAACTGGCCAACGTCCGTTTCATCGACAAGTGGGCGCACTTGCTGATGTATGGTTCGTTGGTATTTGTCTTATGGATGGAAGACTGGCGTACGCGGAAGGCTTCTACCTCCGTGACACGTGCCCTTGCCCTTTACATAGGCCCAGTAGCCATGAGCGGCCTCATCGAATTGGCACAAGCCTATTGCACCACCAACCGGAGCGGAGATTGGCCCGACTTGGCCGCCAATGCCATAGGTGCATTGTCCGGCATAGTGTTTGGTGGCATGCTCACCCGGAAAATGCGCAAGAAAGCATAGCCCGCCGCACACTACGCCTTCGCACCCCTATTCTTCCCGCCAAAGTTTATACGGATAGGTACGAAGATGGGAATTGTAGTAACGACGGTCACCTGTTACTTCCCGTCCGATGAAATCGGGCTTTTCAAAAGCTTCTTGTTCGTCGGAAAGTTCCACCTCGGCCATAATCAGCCCTTCGTTGTCGCCATAGAACTCGTCGACCTCGAACACATGCCGCCCCGACCGCACAAGATAACGCGTCTTGTCTATTACCCCCGGTTCGCACAACCTCATCAGGTCTTCCGCGTCCTGCAAGGGTACTTCCGTCTCGAATTCATAACGCGAGATACCCGCTTCATTCGAACGGCCTTTTATCGTGAGATACCCCTTGTCGCCGCGAATACGGACACGCACCGTAGCCTTCCCCACCGTAGAAATATAGCCCTGCCGGATACGACTGCTACTGTATGCCTGCGACTTGAAGTCGCCCGTGACCAGAAACTTACGTTCTATTTCAAAACTCATTCCCCATGATGGCAAAAGCAATGATACCCAAGACAATCAGTACCGCCAAGGCACCGATCAAAGCTCCCATTGCGCGTTTCTGCTTCTTCTCTTCACGGGCGGCACGAGCGGCACGTCTCATTTGTTTTTTCACACTCATAGTCGTATCGTTTTAAAGGTAAAACTCATTCTCCTCCGGCAAACTCCATTAGATAGGACTTGATGAAGCCATCCAATTTCCCATCCATCACTCCGTTCACGTCCGATGTCTGGTAATTCGTACGGTGGTCTTTCACACGACGGTCGTCGAACACGTAACTGCGTATTTGGCTTCCCCACTCGATTTTCTTCTTTCCAGCCTCGATTTCAGCCTGTTTGGCCTTACGTTTCTGCAAGGCACGGTCGTAGAGTTGCGACTTCAAAAGGCGCATGGCATTCTCGCGGTTCTCCAATTGCTTGCGGCTTTCCGTGTTTTCGATGAGGATTTCTTCTTCCTCGCCCGTATCTGGGTCTTTATATTGGTAGCGCAAGCGCACGCCGGTCTCCACCTTGTTGACGTTCTGTCCGCCGGCACCTCCGGAACGGAACAAGTCCCATGACACACGGGACGGATCCACATACACTTCGATGGAATCGTCCACCAAAGGCGTCACGAACACCGATGCAAACGAAGTCATACGCTTGCCCTGCGCATTGTAAGGCGACACACGCACCAAACGATGCACGCCATTCTCCGATTTCAGATAGCCGTAGGCAAACTCGCCCTCGATTTGCATGGTCACCGTCTTGATACCGGCCTCATCGCCGTCCTGATAATTGCTGACGGTGCATTTATAACCATGGGATTCAGCCCAACGCATATACATGCGCATCAGCATCGACGCCCAATCCTGACTTTCCGTACCTCCGGCACCGGAATTGATTTTCAGCACCGCGTCCATCGGATCTTCCTCCTGCCGCAACATATTGCGCAGCTCAAGGTCTTCAAGGGCATCCACCGTACGGCCGTACAATCCGTCCACCTCTTCTTCGGTAACCATCTCTTCCTTGTAGAAATCAAAAGCAAGTTCCAATTCATCGCAAAGCGTCTTGACCTCCTTATAACCGTCAATCCACTTCTGCAATCCCTTTACTTTTTTCATCTGCTCTTCCGCAGCCTTGGCATCGTCCCAAAATCCCGGTGCCTGTGTGCGGAGCTGCTCTTCCTCCACTTGGATTTTCTTGTTTTCAATATCCAGATAGCGGTAAAGCGCCTCAGTACGCGTTTTTACATCTTTCAGTTGCTCAATGGTTATCATAAACTAAAAACTTTGGTACAAAGATAGTGAAAGGCGAGCGCAGAGACAAGCGAAAACGCAGTTTTCTGGCTTGGTTATGCCGAGCCGCATCCTATCTTCGTGTAACAAAAATAGCGAAAGGTGAGCGCAGAGGCAAATGAAAACGAAGTTTTCTCATTTGACTATACCGAACCGCAACCTATCTTCGCATAAGCAAAGATAGATATAAAAAAACAAAAACCTTATTTATCCCACTCAAAAATAAAAGAGGACAAGCATAGACAAAGGTATGCAGACTTCCCAAGTCTGCCATTTTGTCAGTTTTCATCGCCTGAGAATCGCTTATTTGAGGGCATCCGCGTCCTTGCCCGTCTATAAACGAATCTCAAAGCATGTCTTTTTATCAAACCGTCAGCCGTTCGTCCATCCGTCTTGACAAAAGAAGCCGTATTTCCGTCAACCTGCGGCAATGTCGCCATCGAGATGATTCCATTTCGTCCCTCGGCACGACAATCTGTTTCGGATTTTTGCAATCGGAAAACGGGCTAATAAAGAAAAAACACCCCAAAACAAGAGGTCTTTATTCCCTTTTAAGCCCCCTTATGCCCCGTCGTACTGAGAAAATGCGAAAAACATGCTGAGAACAAAAAATCGCTTTCAGCCAAATGATTTTTTGTTCTCAGCACAATGATTTGCATATATACCGTATATTTGCATTTTCAGTCCTGAAAAACCGTATTTTTATACAAGATTTTTTTCCAGAACGATACTTTTTATCCTTTTTTAGTCTGTGAATGTTCTCAAAACTCTGCCATAATGGCAGAGTTTTACACTCAGACAGAAGGAGTCACCGGTGGCGGACAAGGAACTTCCGGCGGCGTATCCTCCACGTACATGGCTTCTATCTCGGCCGCATAGTTACGGTTCACCACCGGACGCTTCACCTTCAACGTATTGGTCAGTTCTCCTTTTTCCATGCTGAACGGCTCGGGCAGCAACGTGATGCGCTTCACCTGTTCATAATGGGCAAACTCTTGCTGCAAGGTATTGATACGGAAAAGCAACATCTTGTTGATGTCGGCATTCCGGCACAAATCCGCCGTATCGGTAAAACGGATATGATGGCGTTCGGCAAAATCTTTCAACAGATTGTATTCGGGAACGATAAGTGCCGATACGAATTTACGCTGGTCGGCAATCACTACAATCTGGTCGATGTAACGGTCTACCACCAGTTTCGACTCTATCATCTGCGGAGCAATGTACTTCCCGTTAGAGGTCTTGAACAAATCTTTAATCCGATCGGTGAGGAACAACTCACCGTTCTTGAGATAACCGGCATCGCCGGTATGGAACCATCCGTCCTCGTCGATGGCCGCACGGGTCGCCTCATCCTTCCGGTAATATCCTTTGGTTATGGACGTTCCGCGCAGCAGTATCTCATTGTCCTCGCCGAACTTCAACTGCAATCCGCCGATGAGCCACCCCACGGACCCTATCGTCTTGGGTTGCCCGACGCGGTCGCAAGAGGCTGTGGACTCCGTCAATCCATAACCGGCCACCATATTGATACCGGCCGAATGGACGAACTCTTCCACTACCGGTGGAATGGCAGCTCCGGCAGTAGGGAAAAAGTTAGCGTTCTCAAACCCCAAAGTCCGTTTTAAAAGAGCGATTACGGTTTTCTCGAAAAACGCATACCGCAACCTCAGTGAAACGGGAGGAATCAGACCGCGCATCTTGTAATGCACATTATACGCCTTGCCCACCTGAAGTGCTTCATGCAGCAATTTACGCTGCACGGGATTGCTTTGCCTTATCTTCTCCTGCACGCCGGCATATACTTTCTCCCAAAAACGGGGTACGGCACACATACACGTCGGATGCACTTCCTGCAACGACTGCAACACGTCGGCAGGCCGCAAATTGACGGCCAACTGCGCACCTTCGGACAAGCAGAGGTAAGACCACGCCCGCTCAAACACATGGGTGAAAGGAAGGAAGTTCAACACGACATCCTTTTCCCCAAGCGTCAGGACCGCGTCATTGGCAATAATCGCATCGTGATACATCCTATGGCTCAGCATCACCCCCTTGCTGGCCCCCGTGGTTCCCGAGGTATAAAGTATATTGGCCAAGTCGTCCATCCGAAGTTCGGCCGCACGCCGCTTCAACTCCTCGTTCCCTTCATGTCCGGCACCGGCTTGCAAAAACTCCTCAAAATAAACCGACACCGTGTCCTGCGGGTTCTTTACCACGGAAGAATCGAAAATAATCAGTTTCTGAAGCGTCGGACAATGAGGCATGCTACGGAAAGCGATATCGTATTGGTATTGTTCGCCGACAAACACATAACGAATTTCGGCATCGTTCACCATGTAAACCACCTGGCTCTCCGAACTGGTAGCATAAAACGGTATCGTGACGGCCCGCACGCCGTAAGCCCCGAAATCCACGTACAAGCATTCGGGCATGTTCTGCGAAAAAACAGCCAGATTCTCCTGCACATCCACCCCCAAAGCCAACAGGGATGCAGATACCTTCCGTACGACTTCCGAAAACCGATTCCAGGAAACCGGAACCCACACATTCTTTTCATAATCGCGATAGCTCATGGCCGTTTTGTCGCCATAACGTTTGGCCTGTTCATGGACGAGCACTGAGAAAAGACTTGTATTTAGCATAGTTTTGACTTTTTAATCTATACAAAGATATGGTTTTAAATGAAACGATGCACAAGAAAACCTCAAAATATTTAATTTTTCTCCAAAATACCTTAACTTTGCCTCAAAGAAACGCAATTATGGACATTGAAGCATTGACACAGGAAGCCGTCGGCCTGCTCGAACGAATGGTAAGCCTTCCCTCCGTAAGCAGAGAAGAAAAGGAAGTGGCCGACTTATTGGAAAATTTCATGAAAGAACGGGGCAAAACGCCTCACCGTACAGGACATAACCTTTGGTGCATCTCGCCGTTTTACCGGACCGGGCGCCCCACCCTGCTGTTGAACGCTCATATCGACACCGTGAAACCGGCTGCAAGTTGGACGCGAGACCCGTTCCGCCCCACAAGGGAAGGCGAACGTATTTACGGATTAGGCACGAACGACGACGGAGCCAGCGTGGTCGCTTTGTGGCAGGCTTTCTGCACGTTATCCGGCAAGGAACAACCCTATAACCTCATCTTCCTGGCCTCGTGTGAAGAAGAAGTTTCGGGAAAGAACGGTATAGAATCGGCACTCCCCTTGTTGCCGCACATCGACTTGGCCTTGGTAGGCGAACCCACCGGCATGCAACCGGCCATTGCCGAAAAAGGGCTGATGGTACTGGACGTCACTGCCCACGGCAAGTCGGGGCATGCGGCACGCAACGAAGGGGAAAACGCCATTTACAAAGCCATGAAGGACATGGAGTGGTTCAGGACGTACCGGTTTCCGAAGACTTCACCGCTCTTGGGAGACGTGAAAATGAGTGTAACGGTCATCCATGCCGGCACGCAACACAACGTCGTGCCGGACCAATGCGTTTTCACCGTAGACGTACGCAGCAATGAGAACTACTCCAACGAAGAAATCTACCGGACGGCCTGCGCCCATACGGACAGTGAAGTGAAAGCCCGCTCTTTCCGCCTGAATTCTTCGCGCATAGACGAGAACCATCCCATTGTGGCCAAAGCCAAAGCCTTGGGACGCACACCTTTCGGCTCGCCTACGCTCTCCGACCAGGCGCTGATGCACTTCCCGTCTTTGAAAATGGGGCCGGGCGAATCCTCACGTTCCCACACGGCGGACGAATACATCACCGTAACGGAAATCCGGGAGGCCATAGCCTTATACATCGAGCTGTTAGACGGCCTACAGATATAAAGAAAGATTTGCGGCTCCGGCTGAAAGCCTCTCAACGCCCTATCCAGACTTCGGGGTTCAGTTTCTGAGTCTCCTTTCGCAACTGGAAGTGCAGCACGCAATTACCCGTACCGTCGTTTTCCACCGTACCCAGAATATCACGCGCCTTGACTTTCTGTCCCTTGCTTACCCGTACGGAAGACAAGTTACAGTAAACAGAAATATAACTGCCATGGCGTACCAATACATTCTTGGTATCTCCAAACTGGAAGACGGCTGAGACTTCACCATCGAAAATGGAACGTGCCATAGCTCCGGGGCGCCCTACGTAATTGGTTCCCTTATTATCCAAACGTACATTCTTCAGGCCCGGCACATTATAGGTTCCGAAATGGCTGCCTACCATGTAACTTCCCGTAATAGGTACCGGCAGCCTCCCCTTGTTCCGGACGAAATTGCCATTCAAAGCCTGGTCCTGGGGCGTAATCCATTTATACTCCGGAGGGATGGAAGAAGATTTTTTCTCTTCTTTCTTTCCCGAAGCGGCTTGATTACGGCCCTGCTTCCGCTGCTTCTCCGCTTTCCGGCGTGCCTCGGCTTCGGCTTTCTTACGGGCAGCCTCGGCTCTCTTGCGTGCCTGCTCCACCTCGTAGGCTATCATCTGGTCTATTTTCTTGTCCAAAGCGGAAAGCTGCTGTTGCTGTTGTTCCACCTCTTTTTTCAGGTGTTTCTGCTTCTGCCGCAAGCCGGCTACATTCTTTTGCTCTTCGTCATGCTGCTTTTGCAACAAAGCCTTTTGCTGCTCACATTCGGCAATCAAACGGTTTTTCTCCGCTTTCACCCCCAATAATTCATTCTTCTGTGCCAGCAAATCATCCTGCTTACGTACAATTTGCTCTGCCAACGTACGCTGATAATTGGCATATTCCCGGGCATAACGCGAACGACGGTACATCTGAGTTACAGAACGGGTGGAAAGCACGAAAAGCAAAGGACTTCCCACCGACTTGCAAGCCCGTGCATAACGCAAGGCTTTGGCATAATCGGCCTTCTTTGTTTCCAATTCGGCTGCCGTACGCTCCACTTTCCGTTCCAGTGTATTTACCTGGTCGCTGACCTTTTTCAACTGCACCTCCATCGTGTCGATATAACGTTGACGTGCCTCCAGCCGGTTAGCTATCATGCTGATGTCACGTAGCTTGGTGGCTACGGTCTTCTCTGTCGTTTTCAGTTCTTTCCGGGAACGGGTCAAGCCCTTCTGTATTTCTTTCTTCTGAGTTTGCAGTGCCTTGATCTTACGATTGGTCTGCGCCTCCAGCGTTCCTCCGCCGGACACGAGCATCCACACCGTAAAAAACATGACTAACCTACATTTCATTTTATCAGTTGTTTTAAAATCAGGTCGGGACTGACCCTCTTGTATTTTCCACCCGGTTCCGGAGTCAACTCGATGCTTTTCGCATTCCATTTCAAATTACTCAGCGAAAAGACAGCCGTCAGGTCTTTCCCCGCTCCCGTGACAGACAACTGCATCTTATCGGGAAAACTTTTTTGCTCCACATTCGCAAAATGCTGATAAGTCCAGTTCAGACGGGGCACGGAACCTTGACCTGTAGCAACAATAGACGTATTGCGAATCAACCCGGTCAGCAAGTCGACCACGAACTGGCATTGCAACAACGAACCGGCCTTAGAAGTCAGAATCGTACTTTCCTGATTCTTCGAGATGGTAAAGTCCTGCTCTTGCCACCGGCCTTCCTGTCCCGGCACAAACACATCGCTCCAGAAAAGAGCCTGCAACGTATAAAAATCCACACCGGCCTGCTGCAAATAAGGCACGTCTGCGTAGTCCACCTTTACGTATTCCCTTCCCATCCGGTTGACCATCATCATATATTGGGGCGTAAATTCCAGACGTCCTACTTCCATAAAGCCCATGGCCACAAGCGAAAGCTGGATCACCTCATCCCGTTTCAAGTTACAGCTTCCGCCCACCGACAAAGATTTCCCGCCCAAATTCAAATCAAGGTTCATCTTAGAAGTGACAGTCCCCTCCTTCAAACCGGACAACGCCATCTTATCTACCCATTCTACGGCACTTCCTTCACCTTGCGGCTCCGTCTGCGTTATGTTTTTAGTGGAACGACAAGCCGAGAGCAACAATACAAAAGCGGCAATCAGGACGCCCCATACGAAATTCATTCTCTTCATTCTTCAATATACTTTTTCAATTGAATCTTCTTTTTCAAAAGCTGGGAAACATCTCCCCCCTTTTCCTGCGCCATCTTCCAATACTTCAAGGCGCCCTCCATGTCACCGCATTGTGCATAAATATCCCCGGCATGCTCCAGGACCCCGCCGGACACTTCTTCGTCTTTCTCGATATCCCCTACAAGGACACGGTCCATATAAAGCTTGGCTTCGGCATACTTTCCCTTGATAAAAAGAATCCAGGCATAAGTATCGATATAGGTTTTGTTTCCCGGTTCCGCCACAATCGTACGGTGACTCATTTCTTCAGCCTTGTCCAAATCCTTTTTTTCCAATGAGAGATAATAAGCGTAATTATTCAGGCAACCGACATTCTCCGGGTTGTACACCAAACAGGAGTCGTATGCAATGAAAGCCGAGTCTTTCAGTCCGTTGCTGTAGTACAAGTCGCCCATGATGGAATACATATCGGCCACAATGCCGTGGTCCGTATCCGGTTTAATCTGCCGCACGCCTTTGCGGAACACATCCAAAGCCTTGTCCTGACGTTCAAGCTGATAATAAGAAAAACCTAAATAGAAATAATAGGGTAATTGTTCCGGATAGTGCATGATGGCACGCGTACAAATGTCCGCCACCTTCGGATAGTCATTGGCATGGACAGCCAGTTGCACCAACTGGTACAAAGCTACCTGATTGTCCGGCTCAAGCTTCAGAATACGTTCCAAAGCCGGTTCGAGCTGGTCATTTATATGTTTCATTTGCAGATAAGAGGCATACAGCGTCAGCATATCCACCGTCTCAGGGACAGAATCGAAGATGCGGTCGAAAACGGCTAATACCAAAGTGCTGTCGGCATGCGCATTCTCTTGGTCTACGATATAGTTACGCATGAGCATAACCCTGGCCCGTTCGTCAGTCTCTTTTCCATATAAGATCGCATCCAACTGAGTCTGATAAAGCGAATCTTGGCCCGTCTGCTTATAATAATCGAGCATGGACATGCGTAAAGCCTGGTTTCCCGGCTCTTTTTTCCGGACTTCCTCATAAACGGCAAGAGCTTTATCCGGCTGTTGCAGCAACAGATATTGATCGCCGATTAATACGCGATAAGCCAAATCATTAGGATTCTCCCGCGCCAGACTTTCCAATTCGGCAAAAGCTTGATCGTCTTCCTTCAATTCACGATAAAGACGAAACTTTTCCATGCTGATGGACAGATTCTTGCCTTCAAGCGTCTCTATGCGGTCGAGTGCGCTGATTGCCTCGCGGTATTGCTCACGATCCATGTACATGTTTACCAACTGCGCCAATACATCCGAACGGGTCGGATTGCACCGCACCATATCTTCGAGTACAGGCACGGCCTTCACATCATCCCGGTTGCGCAAATAAAAAGACGCAAGGGCTTCCTTATAATATATATTGTCCGGCTCCAAAGCCACCGCACGGGACAGATGCGACGCGCATCGGGCAGAGTCGTCCATCCCCAGATAATACAATCCGAGATTGTATAATGCCTCGGCCGCATCGGGCTTGATGTCCAAACAATGTTTATACAACTCGAAAGAATCATCGTAACGCCCGGCCAACTTGCTCTTCACGGCCTCGGCATAATAATAATCGAAGCGGCGTTGTGCCTCGGCCGATATACCTTGCGTCTCCTCTCCCGTCGCACAAGACGTGAAACAGGCAGACCACATGGCCCAGACTCCGCATATCAAAACTGTAATCTTCTTCACTGACTTTATTTTTCTCCCGAATGGCCGAAACCACCCGCACCTCTTTCCGTCTCATCCAAACTCTCCACAGGCTTCCATCCGGCCTGCTCATAACTTGCCACGACCATCTGCGCAATCCGCTCTCCGTCCCGTATCTCGAACGGCTCGGACGACAAATTGACCAGAATGATACAAATCTCCCCCCGGTAGTCCGCATCAATCGGTGAGTTCAACACGGTAATCCCTTTTTTCAAGGCCAGTCCGCTCCTCGGCCGGATTTGTGCCTCCGTCCCGTGCGGCAAGGCGATATAGAGTCCCGTCGGCACCAGGCAACGCTCCAGAGGTTTCAACACGATGGGGCTGTCCAGCTTGGCACGAAGATCCATTCCTGCCGAGTCCGAAGTGGCATATTGAGGTAACGGATGATGGGATTTATTAATAACACGTACTTCCATTATATGTAGAAATGATTGTTTTTGAGGTACAAAAATAACCAATTCTCTGAACACAGCCATTGATTTTTAGATAAAAAGAGCGAATGTCAACCTTTTTAATTACTTTTGTGAAGAATCTACAGGAATGAATATGAATTGGCAGCAACTGATATCCAACAAACGACTGGGATTGGAAAAATATCACCAGGTCCGGAAAGACGACCGCACGGAATTCCAACGCGATTATGACCGTCTTATATTCTCTGCACCGTTCAGACGTTTGCAGAACAAAACGCAGGTGTTCCCGCTCCCGGGAAGCGTATTCGTCCACAACCGGCTGACCCACAGTCTGGAGGTGTCCAGCGTAGGACGTTCTTTGGGCAACGATATCTCTCGGGCACTCCTGCAAAAGCATCCGGAGCTGTCCGGAAGCCACCTGAGCGAAGCCGGTGCCATCGTGTCGGCCGCCTGCCTGGCACATGATTTAGGAAATCCGCCCTTCGGACATTCGGGCGAGAGAGCCATCGGGACGTTCTTCAGCGAAGGCAAAGGCAACTGGCTGAGGACCTACTGCGACCCCACGAACGGGGACCGGCTCAGCGAACGGGAATGGAACGACCTGATTCATTTCGAAGGAAACGCCAACGCATTCAGGTTGCTGACCCACCACTTCAAAGGCCGGCGCGACGGAGGGTTTGTCATGACTTACACCACCTTGGCTTCCATCGTCAAATACCCTTTTTCGTCCAATCTGGCTGGCGGACATGCCAAATTCGGTTTCTTTCAAAGCGAAATCCCCGTCTACCAACGGATAGCTGAAGAACTGGGCATTCCTCGTCAGGCCAGCGTAGAAGGCAGCCTGCGATATGTGCGCCATCCCTTCGTATATTTGGTAGAAGCGGCCGATGACATTTGTTATGAGATTATGGACATCGAGGATGCGCATAAACTGAAAATCCTCAGTACGGACGAGACTCAAAGCTTATTGCTGGGCTTCTTCGAGGAAGAACGCCAAAAAAGTATCCGAAAAAACCTGCAATACGTCAGCGACATCAACGAACAAATCGTCTACCTGCGTTCCTGTGTCATCGGTTGCCTGGAAAGTGAATGCGTAAAGGTCTTTTTGGACAATGAAGAAGAAATCCTGGCCGGTACCTTTGAAGGTTGCCTCATCGACCACATTTCCGAAACGCCGCGAAGGGCTTACAAAGCTTGCGAAAGCATGGCATACGCCAAGATTTACCGGAGCAAGGATGTCGTGGATATCGAACTGGCCGGTTTTCAGGTTATCACCACGCTGTTGGAACTCATGACAGAAGCGGTATGCCACCCAGAAAAAGCGTATTCGCAGTTACTCATCAACCGCGTGTCGCAACAGTACGACATCGGCGCCGAACGGCTCTACGACCGCATCATGGCCGTATTGGATTACATCTCCGGCATGACGGACGTATATGCGTTGGATTTATATCGTAAAATCAATGGCATGAGCCTGCCTTTCGTATAACCGAGAGGATCAGGCCGCCCTCCTCCGTTATCCGCATCTGGAGAAGGTTTCAATGTGCCGCCTGCGCTTTTCCTCCCGAATCTCGTCCACGGCAATCAGGATACCGGTCTCCTCCACGTCGCCGAATTCGTCGTTGATGGCCGTGCCGAACATCTTCATCGTGGGCGACAACCCCATGTAAGCGTTCACCAAAGGCGGGATATTATAACCCAGCTTGCGAACTTCCGAATTCAATATCTTATAGTCTTCCTTGAAATCCTCGTAAACGAACAATTTACGCAATTCTTCCGTATCGGCTTCCAGTTGCAAGGGATGAATCGGCACTATCAGCCTGTCCTTATCCTCGAAATGCTTTTTCAGAAAATACAGAATCATATCACGCCCATAACGGTTATAAGACGGGTACATGGTCATCTTGCCGAAATAATAGCGTACGTCAGGCACTAAAACCGTCAATGCCCCCAGACCGTCCCACAAGTTGTCCAAAGTGAACAGGCCTTTTGAACCTTGGCGCGTACTCTGGTATTCCAACGTCACGAACGAACGTCCGAGTTCTATCGTATAAGGCATATAGTTTCTCATAAAGTTTTCCGAGAAGTGGAACATGTGGGAAGTGGCCAAAATAGGTTGCCCGTCCTCCCTCAGCTTCACCTTTGCCCCCAACAGGTAACGATAGCCGCCTAAAATGGCTTCTACATCGGGGTCCCACACGATCAACTGCTTATAGGGTTCTTCCATCATGTCGAAGTCATCCAAATCGAGCGACATCCCCGTACCTCCACCGGCAGCCCGGAAAGCGATTTCACGCAAACGGCCGATTTCACGAAGCACATTCGGTGAATCCTGCCACGTCACCACGTATATCTCATTGTGGCTTTTGTTCGTATAACGCAACCTCTTATCCGCGGTCAGTTCTGCCTTCAGCAGTTCTTTACTCACCGGAGCTATGATTTCTTCCATATCATCAATCTGTTTTCTTCTCTTTATAACTTATACACTTGTTCCTTCACTTCCTGCGCCCACTGTTGGGGGCTTTTGGATTTGTCGAACGTGCTCCATGGTATCGGTTTCCCGATTACGACCCGATACTCGCCATGCCTGCTGCGGTACATCTCATCGGGTAAAAACAGCATGGCCAGGTTAAACTTGAGATGCAACCGTTTGCACCATTCCGCGATGGAATAAAAGCGGTCGGAATTCTGCCCTATAAAATGTATAGGCACCACATCCCGTCGGGTAGCCACACTTTTCACGATAAACGTCTTGTTCCATGCCAAGTCCCTTATGCTACCGTCTTTCATACGCCGCGAACAAATGCCGGCCGGAAACATGATGACCTGGTCGTCGGAACGAAAAGTATTCTCTACCATTTGAGGGAAGTTACGCGCCTGTTTCCCCAACTTATTGATAGGTATACATAGGGGAGCCAATCCTTTCAGGTTCATCAGAAGGTCATTCACCAAATACTTAATCTTCCCGTCGTAATGACGGCCGAGCACCATTCCCAAAGTCACCCCGTCTATGGCTCCCAACGGATGGTTGGACACAAAAGTATATTTTCGGGATAAATCGGAAATGTTTTCCAAACCGTCCACCTTTACCTTCACATCCAAATAAGCCAGTGTGTGTTCACAAAAGTCAACACCGACATAACCTTGACGCAGATACTCATTAATGAAATCCTGATGAATGAGACGTTTGAGCCCGTTAATCAGAAAACCGGGAATATATTTGGCTTTCTTTCCGGCACGCGTCCGTATGATGTCATCAAGATCGATTAATGTCACAGCTTTATCCGGCATGATTCTTTCCTTTGTCTCCATTGCAACAGCAAACCTCCATCTTTAACTTAATCTCCCCTATTCGAAAAGATGTCTCACGATACCGTCACTTTAGAGTTGTTAATGATATAAGTACCCTTCGGCAATCCACTAATCCAGTTTGTCCCTTTGTTCAGTCGGAACAACCCGTAAAATACACCATTGCCCTTATACACCGGAAGCATCTGGGAATGTTGGCTCGTAACCAACAACGAACCTCCCTTCATCTTAATCTTAATCGGATAAGTCGAAGAGACCCTTTTCGTTCTGTAAATATGAGTATATTCGGAAAAAGACACATCACGTCCTACCGAATCGGCTTTGGCCCGGATGGACACGCGGTCTACAGCCGAAGCGCTTACGGTACTAAAGAACGTCAATAGTGCCCACAAACTAACCTTTTTCCAACTATACCTACACATTACGTTTAAAATTAACTTCTATTTTGCAAAAATAGAATGAAACTATCAGTATACAAGATGAAGGCCGAATATTTTAAGAAATATTAGACATATAAGGTTTGAAATCCCCGTTCCGCTCTCATTTCCGTTTCAATATCCCGCCCTTCAAAACCGGATAAGAACCAACAAAAGCCGGATGTCACTCTACTTTCATTTCGTATCGTTACATCCGGCCTTCGTTAATTTTATGCCCAACCGTCAGGCCAATAATTGCTTTACTAAGGCACTGATAGCCTTACCGTCAGCTTTGCCCGCCAACTGTTTCGTGGCCGTACCCATCACTTTGCCCATATCCTTGGCACTCGTAGCGCCCACGGCAGCTATGATGGCTTTGATTTCCTGTTCCAGTTCTTCTGCCGAGAGCTGTTTGGGCAGGTAACGGCTGATGACTTCCACCTGGGCCAGCTCTTCATCGGCCAAGTCCTGGCGTCCCTGCTCTACGTATAAAGCCGCAGTGTCCTTACCCTGCTTGGCCAGTTTGGCTAAAATCTTCATAGCCGCATCATCCGTCAACTCATCGTTTGCCCCCGGAGCGGTTTTGGCTTCCAGGAAGAACTTCTTGATGTTCCGCAACGCTTCCAACGCGACTTTATCCTTGGCCTTCATGGCCACTACGATATCCTTGCTGATTTGTTCAAAAAGTGCCATATCTTATTCCTTTTATTATATACTAAAAAACTATCATCGACTTTTCCTCTCCATTAGTTCCTGCCGCCATGCTATCGGCCGCGTTATCCATCCCGGCCGTCTTGCTCTTGATGCTGGCCAGCACTTCCTTGCTACGCTTGTAGGTAGGCGTATCTTCCACCATGGAAATCACATCGTCATTGTCCAAATCGTCTTCTCCGAAAATATAAAGATGATGCGGACGCTTGATTTCTCTTTGATTCATGTCATGCGTGTAAAACTCACGCCGACGTTCGGCCTTCTTTACGGCTATTTCCTCTTTCTGAGCCCGCGCCTCTTCGTCTTCAATGCCATGCTTGGCCATCACGTTATCCATGCCCGGCACGTTCTTCAGACCGAATCCGGTAGCCAGCACCGTGATCTTCACCTTCTTCTCCAACGTGGCATCCGTGGCCAATCCGAACTTCGTCTCCACATCATCACCGAACTTACTCATGAATTCATGCACTTCGTTCATCTCTTCCATGGTCAACTGGTCGCTCTCTTCCTGATCACAGAACGAAATGCTCAGCAACACCTTCTTGGAGTTGAATATGTCGTTGTTATTGAGCAACGGAGAATGAAGCGCACTTTCGATAGCTTGGCGCACACGTCCTTCACCCTCTCCGAATCCAGTACTCATGATGGCCACACCACCGTCTTTCAACACCGTGGTCACATCCTGGAAGTCGAGGTTTACAATACCATGTACCGTAATAATTTCGGCTATGCTCTTGGCGGCAACGGACAACGTATCGTCTGCCTTGGCAAAGGCATTCAGTACAGTAAGCTCCGGATAAATCTCGCGCAAGCGTTCATTATTGATAACCAACAGCGCATCGACATGCTTGGATATTTCCTCCACCCCGTCCAATGCCTGGTCTATTTTCTTCAACCCCTCAAAACGGAACGGTATAGTCACGATACCGACCGTCAGGATACCCATTTCCTTGGCACATTGCGCTATCACGGGAGCTGCACCGGTTCCGGTACCGCCTCCCATTCCGGCCGTAATGAAAACCATACGAGTTCCGTCGTTCAGCATTTCTTTTATACCGTCCAGACTCTCCATGGCCGCCTGCCGCGCACGCTCGGGGCGGTTTCCGGCTCCCAAGCCTTCTGTCCCCAATTGCAGACGTGTCGGGATAGGAGAGTCGCTCAAAGCCTGATTGTCGGTATTACATAGCACAAAACTCACATCATGAATACCTTCCTTATACATGTGATTGACGACGTTACCTCAGCCACC
>ENA-ORUX01001580-ORUX01001580.1-human-gut-metagenome-genome-assembly--contig:-NODE-1580-length-17092-cov-2.373129_pt1 | contig 17092 bp, 8 predicted proteins | sample MGYA00242087_ERZ509225 | MGnify/ENA primary metagenome ERZ509225 (study PRJEB26280, sample SAMEA2338864) | human gut metagenome | biome: human gut; feature: human-associated habitat; material: faeces... | reverse complement strand
ACCGCCATTGTCTTTCTGGCTTTCCTTGTATCGCTTTCCGTCTTCAAACAGAATGCCTTTCTCGTTTTCTGTCCAATAGTCACGGTTATAAGCGTTCAGATGTCCCTGATAGAAACCGAATTTAGGTAACAACACGGGATTTCCTGTCAGTTGGTAGAAGTCATTCAACAGAGCTACCGCACCGTCATTAATCATGTAGAACACATCCAGATAGTCTGATTCGTGAGACAATTTCACCTTTCCCTCTTCGGATGCTCCGAAGTCGTACTTCCCTTTTTTGAAGGTATACCACATCATACCGTAGCCGTTGGTAGACCAGTAGTAAGGGGTAGGAGAGGCGACTCCCCCGTCTGTCCAACTGTTCTGGTTCTCGATAGAAATCACCTTACCCTTATGGGAGAACCGACCGTTCTGAACACCGCCACCGTAGAAGTATTCCTGCGGATTCTCTTTCAATGTCAGGGTTACTTTCCCTTTCTCAAAAAGAGGCGCTTCCAGTTCTTCCACTACAACAGTATTGGTTGCCAGATTAGTTACCTTAAGCAAGGATGTCTTTTTATCCAGCCGGACTTTTATCTTTCCGGTAGTGAGGAAAACAAAATCTGTATTCTCTTCCAAATCCAGCTTTGAAACCGCCTTTCTGGGATTGTCGACTAATATCTGCGCCGCCGGCTTTGCTTGAGGATCCCGGATCACGCTTCCTGAGTTGTCCTGAAATACACGGAAGATATTTTCTCCGTAGAAGTCCAGTGTCATACGCTGGCTATTGGGGAATAGTATTTCAACGGTGGTGGGGTTTATTCTTCTGATACTCGCAATCTGCGATGTCTGTGCCGACACTTCTCTACCATTTCTACCAGTATCGACAATGACCTGCATCGACAAAAGCCGAAACGTCACAGACAAACCTAATGCAAACAAAAATGTCTTCCTACCTACATTCACAAACCTTTTTTTCATGCTTTTTATCATCAAATTACATATTCATTATTTGACAAATGAGGCTACCTCATTACTACATTGAGGCAGCCTCATTTTTAAAACAGACAATCGTTTTTACAACAAGTTATTTCATACCGACATTGAATTCTGCCACCTGTATGGTACTTCCTAACGCATTACCATTTAAATCACTCCAATCAACATACTGAACCTTAATGTATCGATAAATAGATTTTGGAATGGCAAATTCCATCAGTTCATCATTTTTAGTATAATCGATCTTGACATTCGTTGCTATTTCATCAAAAGACACGCCATCATTACTCCCAAACAACGTGACTCCCCATACCCTCAAATAAGAGTTAGTATTAGAGCTGCGATGCCCCCAAGTGAAATAGTTGAAACTTTGAGGCATTCCCATATCAACGAGAAAATAAAGAGGAACGTCTATAGCGTCAGCTACATAACCGTCATAGGACTTGCCAGGTTTCGCCAATGACAAGTAAGTATCAAATTTGTCATCAAAGATATCCTCTGGTTTTCCTGTTTCTTTATCTGGCACATAATTCAGGCCTCCCTTAGTGTAAGTGATGGAAGTGGAAACCGTCCAATTCTCACGTTCGTTCCATGATTTCACCGTGAACGTAAGCATACAAGGAACAACCCCTGTATTCAGTTCTTCATCAAGCGGAGATATCTGAACTGTCACCTCGCCTCCAGCAGTGGTCGTTAGTATTCCTTCCTCTGAAATAGAGACACAATCAGTTCCGGAGACAACCTCATATTTCATTCGCTTATCCGCTGCATTTTCTGGCAAGATAGTCAGGCAGGTTGTCAAATCGAACTCCTGACCAACAAGCAAATTCTGCCCATTGATTTTATCCGCCTCTTCATTCAACTTTATTTGCTCAATAGGGGTACTACCTTTGACCACTAACCTCAGTTCTTTTGCCACGTCCATTCCATCAGTAGAACGTACTTCAACAATTGCTTCACCGATAGTCAAACCCTGCACAATGCTTCCTTCCAGCAATTCCACGACACCCTCATATTCAGGCTTCACACTATAACTTAGCGCACGAGCATCTGCCGACCATGGCATCACTGTTACATACTTGGCAAGATCAACTGGTTCTTCCGTCCCAATGACCACCTCAGGACTCACTACTACATCGCGAATCAACGATGCCACCACTCTCAGTGTACAATCAGTAGAGATTCTCTTGTTACCACGATGCCTTACAGTCAAAGTAGTCTCTCCAGGCTTTAACAGTGAAAGTACTCCTTTATAATCGACTGTGGCTACACTATTGTCACTTACTTCATATACATAATTGGCATAATTTGACGGTAAAGTTTCAGGAGTCACAGCAATAGAAAGAGGATATGTTTCATCAGCCAATTTGACTGACAGCACATTCTTCTCGTCCACTTGGTTTATTTTCAACTCTACGTCATCATAGTACGAATAGCCAGCCGCATATTTATCTTCATCCGAACAACCTGCGGTCACCAAAGTGACACACAGGTAGAACGAACCTATCAAATAATTCAATTTTTTTTTCATAAGTTCTTGATTTAAACAGTTACTTTTTACCGACATTGAACTCAGCCACACAAAGATTGCTACCATTTGTAGGATCATAATCTGTATACTCTACTTTTATGTATCGATGTGTATATGTTCCAGATAAAGGTAATTCTATCTCAACATTGCTTGTTGACTTAGTCGCCATGCTTTCTTCAAGCACTGTATAATTCACTTTATCGTCACTTCCTGACACTTTGATTTTGAAAGCTTGGAAATTAGTGTTTGTATTTCTATGTCTCCACTTCAACAAATTAAATTCTTGTAGTCCTCCCAAATCTATAATAAAGCCATATTCAGCACCGTCTGGATGTTTGTGACCATTATAAGCTGGTTTACCTGGTTTCACCATCATCAAATATGTACTGTTATTACTATCAATCAGTTTTTCTGGTTTACCGTTTTCTCCATCGTTTTCTGGAACATAATTATGTCCATTACCATAATCCACAGTAGTATCCACAAACCAGAATGCACGCTCGAACCAAGTCAAAGCAGCATGTACCTTAAGGTTGATAAATTTAGGAGCTGCCTCCTCAAATTCATCATGCGCGGAAATCCTTATTTCAGCTTCACCGGCACCTGTCGTCTTCACTATTCCTTTATCGGCATCAAGAAGGACTACACCTTCACCAGAAACAAGTTCGTAAACTAACGTCGGATCCGAAGCATTGACCGGCAATACAGACAATACAGAGCCTAGATCAAATACTTGACCAACAGCAAATGTTTTCCCTTCCAAGTTAGCGGCGCGTCCCATTATAATTTCTGTCACAGGAATCTTCCCGGTCACTTCCAACGATAATTCTGTTGATACCTCAGAACCATCGGTTGCCGATACCACAATCGTAGCCATTCCCTTACTCAACGCCTTGACAACACTACTTCCTTCAGCAATTTCCACAAAACCTTCCGAACCAGCTTTCACTTCATAACGAAGGTTTTTATTATCTGCATCAGACGGAATAACAGTAACATACGGCGTTAAATCCAATTCTTTTCCTTCTTCCACACGGATATCGGCAGCTGTCACTTTCAGTTCTCTAACAAATGTAGGCTGCACCTCCAACGTGCAACTCGCAGATATCTCTTGATTACCGCGAAACTTTGCTGTCAAAGTAGTTGTCCCTGCCTTCAGTAATGTAATCATACCATCCTCAGCCACCGAAGCAATACTTTCATCCTCCACTTCATAAATATAAGCTTTAGAGTCAATAAACACATCATCGGGAGTGACCGAGATAGTAAGCGCATGCGAACTGTTTGCCAGTCTCACACTTAACACATTATTCTCATCTACAAGATCCATCTTTAGCGTCACACCTTCGTAGAATGAATAATCAGTATTATATTTATATTCTTCCGTACAACTCACCAATAAAACGGCAATCAGACAGAACGAACTTTTCAGATAATTATATATTGGTTTCATACACTTTTTATTTAAACAATTACCAACCCGGATTTTGAATCAACTTTCCATGAGAAGCGTTTATTTCTCTCTGAGGAATGGCACTGAAATACATCTTCTGTGAGAAAAAATGCTGTTCGATAGGCATTACGCTCCATGTATAAGAACCGTCATTTGTTTTCTCCCAAACAGCAGCACTAGTCCATACCCCATCCAGTTTCTCATACAGTTTACGACGTTTCAAATCCCAGAACCGATTACCACACTCGTTGGCGAATTCAATGCGGCGCTCATTAATGATGAAATCAATCATTTCATCTTTATTCATATTTGCTGGTACACCGTACCTCTTGTCATCTCCAGGTTCAATACCTGCTCTGTCCCGGAGTTCGAACAATTGTTTCTCTATCTCATCCCGATTTCTGTCAACATTTAACTCTGTCAAAGCCTCAGCGTATAATAACATAATATCTGCATAACGGATAAAAGACAAACCTGTTCCTTCGCCATACTCATTAGCCATTAAATCCTCGTTACAACATTTTCTGAAATAATAACCAGTTTCCGTACCACCGCTCGTGCCATAACCATCCTGTGTCGCGTCCTTATAAGTGTATACTTTTTCCAGTTCACCACCTTTTGTCTTTATCCATTCAGCTTCATTGTAAATGATAGTATAGCCTAGACGAGGATCACGATTCTGATACGGATTTTCCTTATACTCTGCACTATTCTTATCGATAGGGGTACCATCCTTCATTGGAAACGCTTCAACCAACTCATGATACGGTTGAATCTGACGACCACCGTTACGACTCTTAGGTAAGAGAGCACTGGCCGGATAACCGGTAGTGCTTACAGTTACCCAAAACCACACTCTTTCAGTATTCACACGCTTAGTTGTAGCCAAATAGAAACCATTTCCGGGGCGAGTCTTATTGTCCTTCACCAACTCATGAGTGCCCAAGCCCATCAATTCCTGGGCCGTGATTCTCACATTCTCCCATCTATTCACATCATAATTATCATAACCAACCAACAGGCGATTATCGCCACTACCTATGTTTCCACCATTATATAATGGACTGGCAGCCAGCGCATATAGTTCGGTCAATACGCCCAATGCTGAAGCTTTTGTTGGACGCCCATAATCCGCTCCCATTTGTTCCAGTGGCAATGCATCTGCTGCGGCCCTCAATTCCTGTGCCAAATAGTTTACGCACTCTTCAAAAGTAGAACGTTCTAAAAAAGAAGGATTAAACGGATCTATCACCTCATCATACAACAATGGTACAGCACCATACTGACGTAACAAGTGAAAATAAAAAAACGCACGAATAAAACGAGCCTCATTGGCCAGTTTCTCCTTTGTAGCTTCAGTCAATGGAGCCTTTTTATAATTCTGCAAAAATGAATTACAACGATAAATCGTTTGGTAAGCTTCTTGCCATCCTCTCTGAAAATCCGTAAAACCAGCATTGGTTCCTCCTTGGCTGAAATCACCTTTCGTATAAGCCGGAGTAAATTCCGTTACTCTGAAATAACCACTATATCGACTGTTATCGGTTCCTGCCTCATAGTCCTTATAATTCTGTAAAACACTAGCCACTCCGTGCGGAGACATTGTGACACGTCCTAGTTGCCAAAATAATGCGGCATGGAATCCCATCACTTTCGTACTGTCCGAAAAAACTGATTCCAAATCATCGGTTTCCTTTCCCTTACTCTCAAGGAAACCTTCTGATGTTTCGGTACATGCCACTATAAAACTGCATGCACATAGAAAAAATATAATTATTTTCTTCATTGTATTACTCATTAAAATACGATTTGACATCCAAGGTTATATACACGCTGTTGAGGATAGGTATCCACTGGGTTGCTCAAACGGCTACTTTCCGGGTCCACCTGATAATCCCCCAGCTCCGACCAAGTGATTAAGTTCTGTGCTGAGCCATAAAAACGTACTGAATTAAGACCCACTTTTTTCACCCATGTTTCAGGAAGCTGATACCCAACTTCCAGGTTCTTCCAACGAACATAATTAGCTGAGCGTAACCAGAAAGTTGACTGTGCCGAATTATTTCCATGATCCTTGCTGAATCGAGGGAAGGAAGCGTTCTTGTTCATCTCTATCAACTGCTCCGGATCGGTAATCTTGTTTCCGTCTGCTCCCAAATCAGTCCATCTTCCCAAATGTATAGGACGGGGATGCCCATCCGTACTTCCTATTTTCAGCGCCTTCTGAAGACTCAGTGAAGCTCCAGTAGCCCCTTGAAACAAAGCACTTATGTCAAAGTTCTTATAAGAAAATCCAATAGTCAATCCATAGTTGAAATCTGGACGTGAATTACCGATAGGCACAATATCATATTCGTTTATGATACCATCAGCAACCCCCTGCGGACCACTGATATCCATATAGCGAATATCACCAGGATTCGGTTTTCTCAATGTTTCTTTAGGACCATTATCTATCTCCTCCTGCGTATTATAAAATCCTTCAGCTACATAACCGAAAATCGTACCAATAGGTCTTCCTGTTGACATACTTAATACATAAGGACTAGGAGCTTCCCCCATATAAAGAATTTTATTTTTGGCATGCGATACGATTCCACGGAAAAAATAGCTGAAATCATTCCCAATTTTATCTCTCCATGTAAACTCCGCATCCCAGCCTTTGTTTTCCGTACGCCCAATATTCATCATAGGCAACACTCCATCCATATATCCTGCATAAAGAGGGACAGACTTAGGCGTTGACATAATATCATTACGACGATTGTAGAAATATTCAAATGTAGCAGACAAACGATTATCGAACATCCTAAGATCTACACCTAGATTCATTTTCTTTTCCACTTCCCAACGTACATCGTCATTACCAATCGTCTCCAAAAAATATGCCGGAATCTTGGCAGTAGTATTTTGATTTTCACCAAACGGATAGTCATAATTCTTTTTATAAGACTCCACATAAGTATACTTTCCACCAGGAACAGCATCTGAACCAGAAAGCCCGTAAGACCCTCTTAATTTCAACATATCCACCTTGATACTACTAAAGAACTTTTTCGTGTAAGGTTCTTCGGCCAAGTTCCAACCAAGAGAAATAGACGGAAAGAAATCAAAACGATTATTCTTCGAGAAACGGTCCGAACCATTGTAAGTACCACTGAACTCTACTAGATATCTTGAATTGTAATCATAGCTCAAACGAGTAGAATAGCTCATAGAGTTATGAGGAGTGTTCGCTCCTGTACGATTGGAATACCAGTTAGCAAGTAACAAGCCGCCCACATTATGCCCACCAAACCGTCTACTGTATGACATATCTACACGACTGTTAATCTGAAGATAAGGTGCATTAGCAGTTTCTGAAACGTTCATAGGACGTAACACATAGAGGTCTTTATTCACGGGCAAATAAGAATCCGTTTCTGTATCATGATAAAAAGCCATAAAATCGTCTGTTCCTCGGTGTAGCGATCTCTTTGTACCCCAACGGTTAGTAAGAGCCATCACACCTCTTATTTTCAATCCTTTTGTGATGAAATCCAATTTATGTTCCAAAGTAATGTTACCATTCACATTGTTCTTCCATTCACGATCGTAACCACCTTGCGACATTAAGGCCAACGGATTCATAGGTGCTCCGCTCTTCATTCCAAAAGTTCCATCCGGATTATAGGCTGGATAATTCCAAGGAGTAAAATGCCCTCCCAAAAGACGGGTAAAAATACTGAAAGTACCACTTTGACCAGGATTAGGTAAATAAGGTTCGTTCAGTTCAGAAAGAATCGCGTTTGCATTAATCTTGAACAAAAAATCTTTCGTAATCTGGATATCAAAGTTAGAACGAAGATTATAGCGTTTCAAATAGTAATCATTATTAAAATCCTCTACCTTAGAAATATCTTTCAATAATCCTGTCTGATTGGTATATCCGATAGCTACAAAATATTTAACCTTATCAGTACCTCCTTGCACATCCACATTATACTGTTGCATCATGGAACTCTTCTTGTACATCAAATCATACCAGTCCACATCGGGATAAAGATAAGGAGAGTCACCCGTGCGGAAATGTTCCAAAGCTTCATCACTAAGAAGATCCTTATTCGCTTCCAAAGCAGCCCGATCATCATCATTTATATACATTTCTTTAATAAGTTTCAAGCTCTCATAGGAATCGAGAAACGTATTCTTATAAGTAGGCTGCTGAAAACCGACATCCGCTCTGAAAGTGATTTTAGGTTTTCCTTCCAAACCACGCCGGGTAGTAACCAAGATCACACCATTCGCACCCTTCAAACCAAAAATAGCTGTACTACCAGCATCTTTCAGCACACTGATATCTTGAATGTCGTTCGGAGACAATTGAGAAAGCGTTGAAATATCTGACTCCACATCATCAATCAACACCAGAGGAGATGTATCTACATTTGCATAAGTTCCAATACCGCGGATGAAGATATCAGCAGCATCCTTACCCGGTTGTCCACTTCCCTGTAACTGAAAAAGTCCCGGCAAACGTCCAGCAAGTGCATTTTGCACAGTCGATGTAGGAGATTGTCTCAAAGTTAGACCATTTACCTGGCTGATAGATGCTACATTGGAGAGTCTGGACTTTGTACCAAAACCTTGCTGTACAATTTCCACTTCCTGAAGCATATTTCCATCGGCTTCCATCTTAACAACCATGCCGTTTGTCGCAGTCAATGTCTGCGCAGCATATCCAATATAGCTGACTTTAATTTTCGCTTTAGCTGATTTCAATTTAATAGAGAACTTACCATCGATGTCCGTGATTGTTCCGTTGCCCGGATTATTCACTTCCAGAATAGTTGCTCCAACTAATACTTCGCCAAGGTCGTCCTTAACAGTACCTTTGACGGTCACCTGAGCCCATACGGCAAGCGGCATGAATGCCAATAATAGGATGATTATTCGTTTCATAAAATTCTGTGTTTTTAATAGTTCCATCCGGGATTCTGGGTTAATTTCGTATTTCCATTCATTTCACCTCTCGGTATGGGATACCAATACATTCTTTCCGAGAAAGTAGATGTACGAACGATGACATTATAATTATATTTAAACGTACCATCAGCTTCCTTGGTAATTTCAACTCCTCTGATCGGTTCATTCATAACATCCATAGCTATCTTCCAACGACGGATATCCCAAAAACGATGTTCTTCAAATGCTAATTCTATTCTTCTTTCATTCCGGATAATCTCACGCATTTTCTGCTGATCATAATGTATCGGCAATCCATAACGTCCGTCATCTCCCGCTTCGATACCCGCTCTTTTACGTAATTGTATCAGGCAGTTCTCAATTTCCTCTTTATTCATCTCCATATTTACTTCATTCAACGCTTCTGCATAGTTCAACAAAATTTCTGCGTAACGGAAAATCTGGTAATGATGATAAGCGCCATTGAAACCTGAGTTATCTGCCTTCGTTTCATTCAGTCCGAGGAACTTTCTCAGATAGTAGCCAGTCTGCGTAGTGAACATTCCAAGCTTGTTTGAACGATCAAGACCGCCATTAAACGTCTCTACCGCTCTTTTCAACCATGTGGCTCCATTGTAGAATATGGTATACGTTAACCGAGGATCTCTGTTAGCATAAGGATTCTGTGGATCATACACATATTTGGAAGTAGGATCATCAATTGTCTTGCCGTCCAGCATCAGGAAAGCATCCACCAGATTCTGACTCGGACTAGTCAACCCCTTACATTTGTTTTTCTGATATCCGCACGGACTGTTATTCGACTCCAACGTTGTATTTCCAGAAGCTTCCTTCATCATAATCGTTTCTTTGTTGAGAGTCGTAAATGCAGCATTGTCTCCAAAAAGAGCCAAAAGTCCCGGAGTAGGATCTGCCGTAGCACCCTCTGCTTTTTCAGCAGTATAATGTAAATCATACACATTCAGATCTATCACTGCTTTAGCAGCATCAACAGCCTCCTGCCATTTGTTCAGATCGTTGTTCGGATTATAAAGCGGACTAGCCAAATAAAGTTTAAGGCGTGATACCAAAGCCTTTGCAGCTCCCTTATTCATACGCCCCACCATACTTTCAGGCATTTCACTTACATCATATAGATCTGCATAACAAGAACCATCATTTTCTTCACTAATCTCGTCCAAAATATACTTGGCGCATTCATCTATACTACTACGAGCTATATTCCAGTCTTCATCATAATCTATAATTCTATCCCCTAACAAAGGGACACCTCCCCAACGTTTCATCAGTTCAAAATAGAAATAAGCCCTAAGCATTCGAGCTTCCGCTTTCATTCGCTTCACTTCGACTTCCGTTAAATGTTCGGAGTACGGAAAACCTTCAATGCTTTCCAAAAAGAGATTAGCTCTGCGAATACCTGTGTAAAAATTAGCCCAAGCGCTACCATCAAGGCTTGCTATATTTTCCGGTGACAAATTTCCATTCCGATAATTTTCTAAGCTACTGTTTCCACCCCTATCTTTAGTAGGTACACCATCGTCAGTAGCAGCATCCAAATAAGAGTCGCTCAAACGAGTATGTAAACTGGGTAATGATAGATAGATGGCCTGATGCAGTTTTTTCATATTGATCGCTGTAGCATCTTGGGGATTCATCACATCCTCTTCCAAATTCCACTCCAATGGTTCAGACTCGAACGTATTACATGCACTCACAGCCAATAAACCTGTAATACATGCTACTTGAATCGTTTTATATATAATTTTTTTCATGTTACTTTCCTAATTTAGAATTGAATGTTGACACCAAAATTATAAGCTTTCGAATTGGGAACATATCCTGATGACGTTCCATTTGTGAAACCTAGAAGTTCCGGATCGCGGTCTTTAATTCCGGTGATTGTAATAAGATTATATCCATTCACAAAAAATTTGACGCCACTAAGATGAACACGCGAAGTCCAATTTTTCGGAAGTGTATAGGACAGTTCTATGTTCTTCAAGCGCAAATAACTTGAGTTCTGTAACCAGAAAGTAGAAGTTCTTTCATTATAACTATTGCTACCTGCCGATAATCTCGGATATCTTGCATCTGGATTTTCCGGTGTCCAACGGTCAAGATGTTCCACAAGAGCCTGTCCATAAGAATTTTGGGCGTTGAAAGTGAAAGGCATCACTTTATTAGTAGTCTGCGCCTTACCTAGGCCTGCCCATTGCATACTTAAAGCTACTCCTTTCCATTCTGCTCCCAAATAGAATCCATATTCAATCAACGGTGCATTGTTTCCAATAGCTTTCACATCTTTTCCATCAAGTATATGGTCACCGTTCAAATCACAATATTTAATATCACCGGGTTGCGGAACATAACCTTCAATCTTTGTAGTAGACAGGTAGCTATCAATCTCCTTCTGACTTTGAAAAAGTCCATCAGCCACATAGCCGAAGATTTGACCTTGTTTTTCACCCACACGCTGCATATACGATTCAGGATAAGCGTTTTCTCCGTTAGCAAGCAATTTGCTCTTATAAAACAAAGCATTGGCGTTAGCAGTAAAAGTGACATCACCGAATTTGTTATTGTAAGTGACATCTAGTTCAAAGCCACTTCTTCTGTATTTACCCAGATTTTCTTTAGGTAAATCGATACCGATCAAATGGTTTGCCGCCTTGCCTGTAGAACTCTGCAGAACGTCCGAATAGGTATTGTGAAAGTATTCCACAGTAGCACTCAAACTCCTATTGAAGGCCTGAAGATCAATACCCGCATTCCAGCGGGTAATTTTTTCCCACTTTGTCAGATAAGGCATATTAGCCTCAATCAATGTATTTTGCCCGGAAGGGGTGGTCCCCCAATATATATTATCACCTGTTTTATAATATTTCAAATAGGTATAATAATAATCGCTCAGAGTAGCGCTACTACTTCTATAATAGGCCCCCGTTCCATCATTACCATTAATACCAAAAGAAGCTCTCAGTTTCATCGCATCAATAACAGCTACGTCGAACCAAGACTCTTTATGCATATTCCAGCCAGCACCTACTGACGGAAAAATACCCCATTGATCACCTGGTTTCAACGTATTTAAGTTCATACCTGCAATCGCAAACTCTGCCAAATATCGTTTGTCATAGTCGTACTCTGCACGGAAGCCTACGGAGTTTTTACGCAATGGAATATTTTTCACACTAGCCGTAAAGTCATTGTAGGCGTAGAGTATTTTTGTCCGGAAATTATTCTTTTTGACATTAAAATCATATCCTACAGCCATTTCCAAATACTGCATACGGTTCAAGCGATTATATGATGTAGCATTAGACTGGCTACTTGCCGATGCCATCTGCAGATATTCTTCCATTGCATTAGGATCAGTAGGATCTTTCCAATAAGACCAAGTTTCAAAACCCTTGCTCCGGTTCAACGCTTCACGGTAAGAAGAATTATAAGAGTAAGTGGCACTTGCGTACAATCCTTTCAAAGCACCCTGAAAGTAATGTTCCAGCGTAGCATCTATATTGAAATCCGTCTTTGGATAAAGATAGTAACCGGACATTACTGCCTGTCCATAAAGGTTATTGCTTTGATAGAGAGGAGTAGCACCTAATGTTCCATTAGGATTGAATACAGGATACGCGTTGTTCGGAACCGTATACATATCTCTATAGATGCTCCCCATAATCGCTTTTCCAGGGGTTGTTTCGCGATACATCTGTCCGAATACGTTCACCTTGAACTGCGTATGATCCGTAATAGCTATATCCGTATTCGTGCGTAATGAATACTTTTTCACATTTTCGCGAGTATTATAACTATTCAGTGAATTGTCCTGCTTGAGAAATCCATCTTGATTGTACACATTCAAATCGACAAAATATCTCGCCACTTTACCTCCTCCCGAAAAATTTAAGTTATATTGTTGGATTGGAGCCGAATTACGTAGCAATAAATCCTGCCAGTCAACATTAGGATGCGTGTAAGGACTGGCACCGGTACGGTAAAGTTCCAAGTCTGTCTGTGAATACAACGCACTCTTACCATCATTCAATAACGCCTCATTCAACAAGCCTGCATATTGGTAGGAATTTAAAAATTCTGGACGATATATCTGCCGGTTAAAAGCTAACTGTGCGGTAAAATCAATCTTTAACGACGATCTTTGTCCGCGCTTCGTCTTGATATATACAACTCCGTTTCCGGCAGACATTCCCATCAATGAAAGTCCCAAACCATCTTTAATGATAGACACCGATTCGATCTGGCTCACTGGAATGTTAGCGTCCGAACGGGGAATCCCATCTACAAGAATCAATGGAGTATTTCCTCGCAAACGGAATGTACGTTGTTCCGTAGGATAACCTTGGGACATATCGATATATAATCCCGGCAATACCCCGTCCAGGGTAGATTCCATCATAAACACAGGTCTGTGCTGCAGCCTGTCACCCGAAGCAGTAGAGATAGCCTGAACAGTCGTTTCCGCATCCTGACTTCCCACCAATACATTTTTTGTCTCGGAACCTTGCTTCAAAGAAACTTTTTTCCCGCTCACAGTCTGTTCCTGTGCCATGGCGAAACCGCCTGCACACAACAAGCAAAGTGCAAGCAAATAATGCCTGCGCTTTGAAGCGTTTCCTTGTTTCAAAAATTTTTTCATATGTATTATTTATATTAAGAGTTTCTAAAAAATTACCAACCAGCATGTTCTTTCTTGTTCTCACGAGAATCTGCTGTCCGCTTCTTCTCGCTGGTATAGTTCCATACTATTTCATCCGTGTATTCTTTTCCGTTATGTGTCGCGACGGTCTTAATCTTGTTTTCACCCTGCTCTAACATTATATTATCAAAAACATAATGTACATCAGTATATCCTTTGCGAATCCCCGTCAACTCTTTACCATTAAGATATACAGTCGGAGTTCCAATATTAGAATAAACTGTTACAGAAGTTCGTCTCCGTTCACGATCTGTGTTTCGGCGCTGCGTCAAATACAATACAGGCTCTTCGCTCCAGTTGGCTTTATACCAATAATAAGAATCCTTCTTGATTTTCCGGTCAAAAGTCATCAAGCCTTTCAAGTTACGAGCAGGTACACCACCCCGACTCCACATCGGCACAGCAAAATCAAACATATTCCATAGATAAGAAGCAATGATATAAGGATGTTTCGAAATAACACTCCATTGATATTCATGCGTTTTAGTCTGGAATGTTTCCGGATAAAAAGGTTTTCCCCAATTCAATGCATCACCGAGATATTCAGTCTGATGTTCCAAATTGGCATCCGCACCATATTCTGTCAACATCAGCTTTTGCCACGGGTACTTTTCTTCCAATCCTTTCACCCACGGTTCGATATCTTGTAGCTTCTTCTCATACCATCCGAAATAACGGTTCATCCCTTGAATATCTGTATTCTGATTCACCGCATGTTCAGCATGTCCGAAACCATTGACAGCTACAGTATAACGATCCGGGTCCTCTGTCTTGGCAAGATTATGAAGTGCCTGCGTCAGCCCGGCTGTATATTCGTGAGGTTGATATACCTCATTATGTAACCCCCAAACATAGATAGAAGGGTGATTAAAACTCTGACGAATCAACTCACGAAGCTGAGACTGTGCGTTTTCCGCTTCGTATCCTGTCACACGATTCACAAAAGGGATTTCAGCCCAAATAACCAATCCCAAAGAATCACAACGAGAATAGAGATAATCTGATTGTTGATAATGGGCGAAACGGACAGTTGTGGCCCCTACGTCCATTATCTGTGCTAAATCAAAATCATGTTCTTTATTAGTTAAAGCACTTCCTAATCCCCACCAATCCTGATGACGAGTTACACCATACATCGGATATTTCTCATCATTCAGATAAAATCCTTTACCAGCAACAACCTCAAACTTACGAACACCCAAAGGCTGGATAACTTCATCAATAACCTTTCCTTCTGATACCAAACGTGAAACGACCTTATACAAATAAGGATCTTTACGTCCCTGCCAAAGATGAGGTTTGTTTAATTAAGAAGTCTCAAAATAAGTCTGCGTTCCCTGAGGAGTTAATTCCAAAGGAAGACGATGTGAAGCAACTCTCTTTCCTTCTTGGGTATAGAGAGTATTTTCAAGTACTAAATTCGCAGGAGTAAGGCTGCCATTGTCTAATTTTACTTTTACAGTAATATCTGCAGAACGTTTCGAAACATTTTTCTGAGTAATATAAACACCTGGAGAAGCACAATCGGTAACTGTTATATTATTTTGTTCAGTAACAATTAGCCATACCGGGCGATAAATACCTCCATACACTCCGAAAAGGCTATGATTCACCGGAATAACATCCGGTCGTGCAGTATTATCAGCTTTTACCATGATTTCATTCTCAGCTCCAAATTTCAAAGCTGTTCCTATCTCAAAAGCAAAAGCACTATAACCTCCTTTATGGGTTCCTACAAGCTTACTGTTAACATATACCTCGGTGTTTGCGCCCACACCTTCAAATCGAAGAAACACACGCTTCCCTTTCAATTCTTCATTAAAGAATTGTTTTTTCTTGTAATAGCCAACTCCTTCATAAAAAGAAGCAGCCTTTACCTGCATATCTTTAGCATTCCATGTGTGAGGCAGATTTACAGTTTCCCATTTCCCCTCCCATTGGGCAACAACTTTTAATGGGTCTTCCGAAAAAGGACCGCGTTTGAATAGCCATCCTTCATTGAAAGAGGTCACTTCCCGGGCAGTGAGAGAGAAAAACTGCCCGATTAGTGCTAATAAAATGAATGTAAACTTGAACTTCATATTATAATCCTCTTTTGATTTATGTTAAAGCATCCCGATAAATACCTTTTGTTCCTTTAGCCGCACGCACCTTAAGCTGAATAACATAAGGTTCACCCGGATTCTTCTTGGGAACAGATACATTATATTCATTACGAGCTGTTTCAACAACTTTGATATCTTCGTTAGTACCTAATAAAGAAGCTTTTTCAACAGAAATTCCTTTCGGAGTTTTCACTATCAAACGTTCACTATATGGTTGATTGAATACCACCATATACACTTCACCATTTTTACCACGTGTATAATATCCCCAATCCTGCTTGTCGAATCCGGCATAATCACAGGCATAAACGGCCTTTCCATAACGACTCATCCATTTGCCGATAGCAGTTGCCAGAGCTTTTTCTTCCGGACGAAAATCTCCATCTGCTTGAGGACCAAAGTTTACAACCATATTTCCTCCCATAGAAACAGCATGTACAATACGATCAAGTACTTCAATCGGAGTTTTGACATAGCTCAATGACCAGTCTTTATGATATCCCCATTGGTTTTCGGGTACAGTCATACAAGCCTCCCAATCCCATTGGGTAACCTTAAGGTCTTTTACTGGATCGGGTAAACGACGTTCGTAACCTGATTCATAATCTCCCATCAAACGACCATTACTATCGAAATGACGTTTTCCTTTATCATCAGCACGCAGACGACTATTAATAGTAACCCCCGGAAGCATCTCCTTCAACATTTGTTCCACATGAGCTGTCCACCAACCATTCTTCTTAATACTTGCATCCCATGTACCATCAAACCAGAAATCTTTCACTGTAGGATAACGTGTGGCCAGTTCTTTCAATTGATTGTCTGTAAACTCCAGAAAACGGCTGAATGCAATACTATCTTCTTCAGATTTTATACTGTAACGATAATCCGGATGGCTCCAATCCATCACTGAAAAATAGAAATGTACATCAATACCTTCATCGTTGTAGGCTTTTACCATTTCACCCAACAAGTCTTTTTTATAAGGAGTATTCGCTACCGTATATTGAGTATATTTACTCGGCCACAAACAGAAACCTTCATGATGCTTCGTTGTTATCTTTACATACTTAGCTCCCATCTCTTTAGCCATTCTTGCCCACTTCTTTGCATCAAATTTGGTAGGATTCCATTGATCCATCAGTTTCAACCATTCATCAGCAGGTACTTTTGCCCAACTCTTCAACCATTCAGCAGCCCCACCATACATCTTTCCGTTCCATTCCCCCCCAGGAATGGCATACAATCCCCAGTGAATAAACATGGAAAACTTCTGATTCACCCAATCCGGATTGGGTTTCTGTTGTCCAAAAGCGAATTGCACGCCTAACAACAAAATAACT
>ENA-ORUX01001571-ORUX01001571.1-human-gut-metagenome-genome-assembly--contig:-NODE-1571-length-17141-cov-3.627765_pt1 | contig 17141 bp, 13 predicted proteins | sample MGYA00242087_ERZ509225 | MGnify/ENA primary metagenome ERZ509225 (study PRJEB26280, sample SAMEA2338864) | human gut metagenome | biome: human gut; feature: human-associated habitat; material: faeces... | reverse complement strand
GTCGTGAGGTTCGTGCCGATTGGATCTCTATTCGCAAAGCCATTGGCACAGAGACACAAATCAGTCGTATCGTCGTTTCTTATCAAGAGTTCCGGGATATTATTTTCGGCAACAATCGTCGTCCCGATCTCATAGGTTTCCGTAAATACGCTATCGTAGAAAGCCCCAATTATCAGAATATCCCCCGAACCATACAGAATGTGTTCCTCAACTCCAAGCTGGATGCCGATTTCATCAAGGACACGATAATCCGCTCCATGAATGAGGAAGAGGTGAATATAGACCTGGATGTCTACCGTAACCAGACGAAAGATTTCGAACAGAATTACAATGACGTTACGCTTTGGCTGGACAATGAAAAACCCGGAGGGTCGCCGGTACAAAGACAAGCCGGGAAAGTGATGCAAAGCTATCGCGACTTATTGTACATGGATAGCCACATAGCCAAGGGACGTGCCGAATTATGCTATGCAGAGAAATCAGCCTTGAAGCAGCGCCCATTAATTGACGAGGAAATATCCAGACACAAAAACGAGCTGGAACGTGTACATCGCTTACAAAGTGAGGAGACAAAGAAATACCAAGAGGGACGGGACAAATTGATAAAAGAGAAAGGCTCGGTTGATGCCGACTTAAAACGTGCCAAGCAGAAACAGCTGGAGTACGAGCAGATGAACATTGCCGAAATAATTCGCAGGGTAGAGCAGAAAAGTGCGGTTACCGATGAATTAACACGCCAACAGCAACGGAGGCAGGAACTCACACGTGCCTACGATGATGTCATAGCCAAATACAGCGCACTTATAGAACGGGTAGATACCGACTTTCGAGCCTTTGAGAACGCGCAACATGCATTGGTGAACGAAAGGGAATATGCGACAAATAAGCAGAACGAGAGCTTGATGCAGACACGGCGCAATGAAGAGAACGAGGTATATACGCGTTTTGAGGAGAAATCGCAACTCTCAGCAGACAAACTCCAGCAACTACGAGAGGAGAAATCGCAACAAAACAATGAGTTGCTACGGATAGCCCACGAAGATCCCTATAAAGAAGAACATGCCAAAGCCGACGAGGAACTGAACAAACTGAATACGCGTGCGCAGGAGTTGAAAATGTCCATTCAGCAACTCTCTACGCAAGCTGTAAGCCTGCGTCAAGAGGCTGGAATGAAGTTACGGGAATTGGAGTTGGCACAGGCTCAACCTCTCGCTAACGCACAAAAAGAGAAGCAAGAGATAGAGGATCAAATAGCCCGACTGGAGTCGCTCATCGAACGGCGCAAAGGTTCGCTGGCCGAATGGCTGGACAGGAACAAACCCGCATGGAAAAATACGATCGGAAAAATAGCCGATGAAGAGAAAATACTTTATCGCGATGACTTGGCGCCGCAGGTAACCAACCAAGGGGAGGCTTCCTTGTATGGCGTGCAAATAGACCTTACGGCATTGGAACGCAATTTCCGTACCCCCGAGGAATTGAAAGTAGAACTGGCCATATACCAAGGAGCATTGTCACAACGCATCAAGCGGATCAATATGCTACACCAAGAATTGGCTGAGCAAACGGAGGCTTTGAAGAAACAATACAACAAGCGCTTGCGTGAGATAACAGACCGGCAGCGTCTGCAAGAATCCGAACAACTTCAGCTTCCCGCATTCATCAAGAACGCCATGGCACAATCCGCCTCATGGCAAAAGAAGACGGACGATTGGCGTGAACAGCGTATAGCTGAAATCCGGACGAAACAGAATGATACGGCTCATCGACTGGCGCTTTGCGAGGAAAAGAAAAAGAAGTTGAAGGCAGATCGTACGCATCGTCTTAAGGTATGCGAGAAGAGTTACAGAGAGAAGAAGCTCCGGCTGGAACAGGAACTGAATAGCTACCGCAACAGTATCGAGACCGAAATAAAACTCCACAAGCAGCAATCGCAGGAACGTCGTAAAGAACTGGAGGCTTCCCAACAAGCGGAGCTTAACGGAAAAGGCGCCGATACGGCAACCATCGGAAAATATGACGCACGCATCCTGCAGATTCAAAAAGAGCTGGATTACATCGAAAAACATTTCCCCGACACCATCCGCTATCAAAAGGACAAAGAGGAACTTTTTGATCGTGAACCACAACTTCGCGGTAGAAAGAAGATGCTTGAGGATGAGTTGGCCACGCTTGAAGAACGTTTCACTTTGCGTAGCGAGAAACTGAACGTACAAGAAAAACATCAGCAAGCCTTATTAGGCAAGGGCATCGAAACAAAGAGAAGCTTGGAGGAAGGTTTGGCACAGGCCGCCAAATTTCACGAAGACTCCACTTTCTGCCCACCCGATGTAGTAGTGACCGAAGAGAGGCAGACCTTGAAGAGTTGCGCGGAGTTGGTGCAAGAGTTGAAAGACCATATCACCGGCCGCATGAAACGATTAGAAGAATTCAAACGGACGGTCAATCTGTTTAAAAGCAACTTCTCGGCCAAGAACACGTTCAGTTTCCGCACCGATCTGTCTACGGAGGAAGACTATCTGGATTTTGCCTCCAACCTCTGCGAGTTTGTGGATAATAATAAGATCCTCGATTTCCAGAAACAAATCAGCGAACGCTATACACACATCATTCAGCGCATCTCCAAAGCGGTAGGCGAGCTTACCCAGAATGAAGGTGAGATACATCGTACCATAGGCGATATCAACAAGGATTTCGAGCGCCGTAACTTTGCGGGAGTGATACGCAAGATAGAACTCCGTGCACAACCCAGCAGCGACCGGCTGATGCAACTCCTCAAGGAAATAAAGAAATTTTGCGACGAGAACGAATTCAATATGGGTGAAGTAGACCTATTCTCGCAAATGGATCTGCGTGAAGTCATCAACAAGCAAGCCGTGCGCTATTTGCTCAACCTCATGAAGGCATTGCAAAACGAACCGTCCCGTAAGCGGTTGCTGCTCACCGATACGTTTAAACTGGAGTTCCGCATCACGGAGAATGATAACGACACGGGATGGGTAGAAAAGATATCAAATGTAGGTTCGGATGGAACGGACATCCTAGTGAAGGCCATGGTGAACATTATGCTCATCAATGTCTTCAAAGAGAAAGCCTCACACAAGTTTGGAGAGTTTCGTTTGCATTGCATGATGGATGAGATCGGGAAGTTGCACCCCACCAACGTGAAGGGTATCCTCGACTTCGCCAACAGTCGCAACATTTTGCTTATCAACTCCTCACCTACTACCTATAATGTAGAGAGCTATCGCTACACATATTTGTTGGGTAAGGACAGTGGGGCCAACACCAAAGTTACGCCATTATTGAAATATGATAATTAATGTCTGGAACCATGATTGATAGAGAACAGAAATTACGTTTGGGCGATGCCCGTAAACTGTCGCAAATGATGCAAGGCGAGAGCGTGCCCTCTTCCGGGCTTTCCAAACAGATGGCAGAAGAACTGCTCTCCGAGGATTTGATTTGGCAGCAAGTCTATGGCAGCAGAAGAAAATTCAAGCTGAGGGACGCAAATGCGTTATCTATCTATTTAGCACAGCGATATGGAATACAAGTCTCGCTGGATGAGTGGATCAAGGTTATGGAGAGTGGCGAGACGGTGAGCCGTGCCAGACAAGTAGAAGTTACATCACGTTCTAAGGCGAAAAGTACCCGTAGTTTTACTGGATTCCTCGTTAAAAGTTATCAGCCCATTGAAACGTCGCTGCGTGGAGAACCGCTGTTAATCAACCTTCCGCAGGGACTCTCTCTCTTTATAGAAGATTTCACGCATTTCCGCTTGGCGGATGATGTTACGGTGGTAGGTATCGAGAATGGAGAAAACTTCCAGCATATAGAGCAGATGAGGCATTTGTTCAAAAATATCAAGGTATTATTTGTCTCTCGTTATCCCCAGAGTTCGGATCTTCGCACATGGTTGCGGGCCATTTCCAATCCCTATCTTCATTTTGGGGATTTCGATCTTGCCGGCATTCACATTTTCCTCACTGAATTCTTCACTCATCTCGGTCTTAAGGCCCGCTTCTTTATACCTTCCGACATCGAGACGCGTCTTCAAACGGGAAACACCCTCCTTTACAACCTACAGTACGAACGTTTTAAAGAGATGAAAGTAATTGACGAACGGCTGAAACCACTCGTAGCGATGATCCACCGCTACCGTCGTATCTATGAGCAAGAAGGATATCTTCAAAATAGATAAAAGACACGCATTCAAAACAAGCAAGCTTCAATCCCAAAGTAAGTTAACTTACTTCATCATTTAAGTCAACTTACTTGGCCGCAAAGTTAACTTACTTTTTTTCGCCTTGAAATCTTATAAGTTTTCACCTTTATCAAGCTCTTTTGCCATCCAAAAATTAATAAGACAAAGCTGATTAGCCTTGCGTTTTCGTTCCACTTCTACTATATATCTTTTTTTTCAAAGAAAAGGCGAGCGGTTAGGCTCACTTCCGATGTAACTCGTATGATACCAGCCGTAATCGCATACCGCTCTATATCGTTTAAAAGTATCGTAACGATACCTTTACTTTGGAAGTCCTTGTGAACAAACATCGAATGTAGATGCCCAATCTTCTACCTCAGCTTGCGAATAATCGCACCTGTTCACCACCAATACGGTATTCTGAAATAAAGCTCGAATGCAAAGGTAGGAAAGTTTTTGGAGTAGCAAAACAAAAGTTGCTACTCCTCGTTTACATCACCACTCTCCTCGATGGAATTAATTTCTTGAATGAGTAATGCCTGAAGTTCGTCTTTGGGCAGCAGCAGTTGATACTCGGCAACCCCAATCGGCTTGTTTATATCTTGCAAAGCAATCTCTACATCCAAGTGGTCCTTGTCGGCGCAAAGAATGATACCGATTGACGGGTTCTCATTCTCTCCTTTTTCCAAGCGGTCAAGCAGCGAAAGGTAGAGATTCATCTTGCCTACATACTCTGCCTTGAAGGCCCCGAGCTTCAATTCAATCGCAACGAGCGACCTCAAACCTCTGTGAAAAAAGAGCATAACAACAGCCTATTCCTTATTGTTATACTCCAGACGATATTGGTTTCCGATAAAAGAAAAACCTTTGCCCAACTCCAGTATAAACGACTTGATTTTAGATACTAATCGCTTCTCCAGTTCCAACTCCTTAACAGGCTCTGTTATTCTAAGGAATCCTAAGTTGTACGAACTTTTAAATACTTCATTAGCATAGTCGGCATGCGCCATCGGCAGTACGGCATCAAAGTTATTCGTTTTGATTTTCGTCTGACGGGCTGCGTAGGTATTCATCTTTATTGCATTGAGCAGCATATCTCTCGACCAACCTTTTTGCAAGCACTCTTCTGCGTAGAATAAGGCTTCATTAGCTGACAACGACTTATCCAACAGTAGTAAATTATGTCCCCAAGGTAAAACTGCCACAGCTTGTAGCAGTTTTGTATCTTCTTGATAATAACGCTCGTATAGGCGTTTCATATTCCAAAGGTTACGAGGAGACAATCCCATATCCGGAAACTGTTCTTTCAAGTCCACTGACAATCGTTTAACCACGCCACTACCATATCCACTCTCTAAATTTCTATCAAAGAGTAACTTCCCGATATTCCAATATACAGAATTGACGGTAGTGTTTACTTGCCGAGCAACGGTCGTGCGAGCAGTTTGAATCTCAGAAACCGCCTGCTGCAATATTTGAGCGTACTCGTTATCATTTATTCTTATTTCTTTTGCCATATCACGAATCTTTTCAATGCTAATCTATTATATTTTCTTCAGTAACACCTTCTTTGTTATTTTTTTCAACAAATAACATCGGTAACGGAGCACCAGCATATCGGGCATTCTCATGCCTTAACACCCTTTGGGTACGGTGCAAATGTCCGAGTGCCGTGTATGCAATCTTTTCGTCGAATACTTCAGACGAAAAACACTCTAACCTTCCGATAATAGTGCGTTCGGCACGGTTCTTTTCCAAAATCTTCGAACACGTAGCCTGCAAATACCACATTACAATGAAAGGTTTACTTTTGTCCGGCATAGGTAGTATATCAAAAAGTTCTCTGTACATCACTTGCACTCCTTTCAGCCGATAGGTTTGGGATATCAAACAAATCTCCGGCAATAAACAACCCATCCACCTCGTGAACTTTCACTTGCTCTCGAAGCCACGTCAAAAATAGAGTATGTTCACCTTTACGGTCATATTCAAAAAACGTTTGCCCTAAATGCCAATCTGCGGTATGGATTATTTTCATTTATTATTATTTATACCATTCTTTTTTTATCTCATCTATTTTGAGATCTTTCCATTCCTCTTTCCATAATTTCCAATAAGGGATATCATTTGACGATGGTTCTGGGCTACAACGATCTATTTGAACTATTGAAGGTAGTATAACTGATTCACCTATTAATATACACTCTCCGGCTTTGAGTGTCGGCATTTTATCAATAAGATTTCCAAGTGTATCCGGCAACAGTCTCTTTACATAATTTTGATCGTTTGGATTTGTTAATCGCATGGCTAAAAAATTGTTACACTGAGAAAATATTGTTTCTGATATTTCAGAAGGTCTCTGACTAGCTAAGAGTAAAGATACACCATATTTACGTCCCTCTTTTGCTATTCTTTCAATGGAGTGTTTAGATGACCGATATTTTGCCAAATCACTATTGGGAACATATTTGTGAGCTTCTTCATACACAAGTAAGATAGGGACATCGTTATTAATTCTTTCCTCACCATTCTTTGAGCATCTTAGTCGTTTATAAAAATAACCATATTCAAATATTATCCTTGAAATCAAAGAAACGGTAATACTTAACACATCAAATGGAACCCCACTTAAGTCTATAATTGTGATATTGGAATGTTTTGTTTCCTCATAAGCAATTAAATGCTTTAAAGTATCTTCGAATGTAACGTCTTCTGTGATTTCACCTAAAAGAAAATTTAATCTTTTATCATTAACTTTACTTTTTATTCTAGAGATAAATTTGTCAATGCTTCCGTCTGCGTACGTACCCTTTGAATAATTTTGGCTCTTTGGCTCTTCAAATGTATATATTTTCGTAAAGTAATGATTAATTTTAGCTGACTCATCATTAAAACACTGATGCGCTTCTTTTATTGCTATTTCATTTGTCTTTTTATAATCCTTCGTTTCTCTAGAAAGATTTGACAAACAAGTGATTACTTCATTTAAAATAAATTTCACGGGTGTATCAAAAGATATATTTTCTAGTTCTGAATTATATTTTTTCTTGTTTTCAGTTATCACTTTTTGTAACAAAGAAGCCTGATTGTAATTATTAAAATCTCCTGATTCTAAAAAAAGCTCTTCCAATTCATCCCCATTAAGAAGCCAATATGGGAGTATAAGATTATTGATATCAATAAAGTTTGCATCTGGAAATGCTGATTTGTATTCTGAATGAATATCAAATATTATAATATGAGAATTATTCAAACCAGAATATTCTCCTGTTTTTTCATGTGTAGCACTTTGAATTAGTTTCGCTACAGTATGGGATTTCCCTGAACCTGTTGATCCTACGATGGCAATATGCTTATTGAAAAACTTATTACCATTTACAGGAACCGAAATATCTTTATTTGTAGAAAGTTTAGAGAAAGTGAACTTGTCTTTTGCCTCAAGAGATTCTTCATAAATTTTAGAAATTTCTTCTTTCTTAGCAGGCTCAACTTTTTTAGGTGGAATAGCTATTGTATCTCCACCACGCTCAAACTTGTCACCACGAATCAATCCTAAGGGATTAGCTTCAAGAATATACTTTCTTGTTGCATTTCCTTCCTTATCTGCTCCAACTTCAATGGAAAAGTTCTCAATAATGGCAATTAACACAGCATTATCATTGTCTGCGATTCTTAAATATGAACCAACTTTAAGCTTTTCTTCTGCTAAACAGAAATCTTCTAATTTATCTACTGATATTTTTACTTTATTGGGAAATACAGATATTACTTCTGCATTAATTTTTTCTTGTTCTACCATAATAATTATATTATTTTATTGATATGAATTGTTTGTTCAACTAATATCTTGATATGTTCATGGTTCGTATTTTCATAAAAAGGTATTCTTGTATAAAATTGATAAATCTTTCGAGTCTTTTGTATACTATCTATTACAGAATCTAAATCTTCCTTATTGTACAAGATTTTAAGTTTTAATCCATTGTAACAAGTAGCCTTTTTAACAATTGAATTGACTGAAAATTCAGCATCTTTATAATCGTAGCCATCTATAAAAATAAAGTTGTCATCATGTAAACTTTTTAAAATATTTTTCAATCTATTCTCAGGTAAACCATATAGATATACATAAGGGCAGAATGGACTTGGATTTTTTGCTTCTATTTTTGAATATTTATTTCCAATTTGGATTAGTAAAGATTTTATTTCTGTATCAGAAATTATCGAGTCGCACTCTATAACAAAAAAACGTTCAAAAGGAGATAAATTTAAAGGAGAAAAATATTCTCTTTTAATCATTAAGCAATATTCTTTGATGCTTTTTTTTATCAAGAACCACTGGTTGAAAAATATATCCTTACTATTGATTTTATCAATAAATTCACGTTTTGTTATTCTTCTTTGAGAAATATCCGGATTTATCGATAATTCTTTTACTATTCTTAATGAATTATTGTAATAAAAGTATTCTGCTTCAAAATCATTACAGCTAAAGAGTCTTTTTAGTTCATTAAAAATATCAGTCTCTTGCTGTTCAAACTCTCTTGCTGCAATATCTATCTCCAAATTTGATAAAAATGATATTATTTGTTTATCTTCTATCGAAAGACCTTTAAATGCTTTTAGACTTATAAAGTTACTTTTAAAAAATTCTATATTAATAGGTAATATAAGTTTATCTTGACCTGATTTGTAATACCCATAAATCTTATATTTTATACCATTATTAGCTTTTGATAGATAATGATCTAACATATATCGCAATGGTTGAGCTATAACAGAATGATTATATTCTGTTCCTGCATAATATTTGCATTGAATAGCAGTACTTTCATCAACTGTTTTTAAATCAACATCCTCGATGCCTTCAATACAAATGGAATCAGTTTCATTATTGCATTTTAGTAACTGAAGGATAAAATAGTCAAATTGATAATAATATCCTTTGATTGTTGCTATTGCTGAACGTTCTTTTGCCATATTTAAAAGGTTAATTTCGGTAATCCATTCACTATCTCCATCATCTCTATACTTAATAAAATAACGCTGAGGAGCAAATCCAATATATAGCGGGGATTGTCATGTTCCGTTGCCCAGTCATTAGGATTATTAGTGATGCCGCTATCTTTGTGAGTGATGACGGCATAACGCTCCATAATCCATTCGATAGCACTTTTGCCATTTACTATGTATTCATAAGCTGTGGCTGGTATATTTTCAATCGTTATCTGGCTGTTGTATATAATTTTGCTTTTATCCGTTTTGGAGGGAAAGCGCATCTTTTCAACTTGATAATTGATTGTCTCCATCTCGCCTGATTGCATTACTTTTTCTATTTCGCTCTGCGGAATGGTATTATAGGTCACAATGACTCCGGTTGCCGAAGGACGATTCTCATAGTTCAAATGCAATTCCGCTAAGTTTCTTCCTGCTTTGCTAAAACTCCAAAAATCAAGGGCTTCATCCACTAATGGAATACGGGGCAACATCTTTTTAAGGTCGGCGGCAAAGGCGGTGCGATATTCCGTGCTGTGCAGAATGCCGTAAACATAGTAAAAAATATCTTCTTTACTCACATGTGGACCGTAGGCTTTGCGACAACGTTCTGAAATGAAATCGGAGATGGCATCACGACGAATATAATTATTCTGAATGGTGTCCTCGGCATCATCAAACAAAGTTTTACTCTCAATTTTACGTTCCTCATAGTGATACATTGGGAAACATTGAACTCCAGCCTCAAGAAAATTCAAGTCAACAATCGTTTCAGACATTAAGAAACTGTTTAAAAATGAATTAAAACAATTACTATATAATTATCTATCATATTGAATATCAGTTAATTAACCGATATATTATTTAAAACCTAGTGGTTACTAAAACATTAAGTTATGGAACAATATTCAACCAACCTCACTGATAAACAGTGGCAATTTATAGAAAAAATAGTGAATACGCAAAAAAGAAGACGAAAATATTCTGTGGTCAAATTATTATATATCAGCTATCGATATTTAATTTTCCAATTCTTTATTTCTCTTTTTCCACAGCTGATAACTGTTAAAAATATTTTGCCACAGTACATAGCTTCCCGGGCCAACAGAAGACAAGGGGTTCAAATAGGTGTAAGACATCCAGATAGCTAACACGGTATTTTTTTGTCCCAAGGCTTGTCCGGCGCTAATACGGTCATTGTATTTCTTGCCGATGCGCTTTCCCCAATAAAACTGCGCGATACAGGTTATCAAGCCGCCTAAAGCGATCAGGATTTCTACATAAATCTCCGCCTCGCTATTGACCAAGGATTTCACGGTCTGCCCGGTCACGATAGCTAGAGCGACGGCCCAGAGGTAAAAGGCCATGTCTCGAAGCCCCGCAAGGAAGCGATGGATAGGTGGTATGAATCTACGCAAGAACAAAGCGAGGAAAAACGGGAATAACAGCAATGGAAAGACTTTTCCCAAGATCTTCAAGAATGCGGCGAAGAAAGTAATCTCGGCATGCGGTTCCACTAATGGGAAGACCAGCGGCACGACAATCGCTGCCAATAGATTCGATAATAAGGTATAAGTAGTCAGACTAGAGGCGCTTCCCCCTAATTTACCCGTAATCACGGCGGGCGCCGCCGTAGCGGTTGGGCAAATCAGGCAGACCATCGCTCCCTCGAACACATCCCGGTATTCCTCTCTCATTGGCAGCCAGAGCAATAAGGCGGCAAGCACCAAACTGGAAACCGCTTGGATAAGCAATAGCCAACCATGCCAAGGGCTGGGCATCAATTCCCGGACAGAGATCTTACAGAAGGTTAAGAGCAACTGCGCAAAAATCAAAAAGGGCGTCAGATACGCTATTAAAGTGTACATGAACGGCTTTGTAGGCTCCAGAAAAGTAACATTGGCGAAAACAAAATACCCTATCGCACCCGCTAACATGGAGATAGGGAGTGTCCATGTCTTGAAGAATTTCAACATAACGCCTATTCTTTTAATTCGGGATGCAAAATAACATCTTTCCACCGAAAGAGGCAAGAGAAACGGGGATTAATTAGGGATAAAGAGAGACGGGGCATGCCCCGTCTCTACATTAGATATTCTTACAGCTTACTTTTAATGTCCTTATCCCGTAACGAGGGATAGAGAGACGCATTGAACTGGCGCCTTTCTTCTCGGTGACGGTTAAGTCCTCAACCAGACGGTTATCCAATTCCACCAAGCTCGCTTTCACGTCTTGTCCTTGGAAGGTTATCGTTTTAGGGGAGGCATCGCTTTGGGCATTGAATAGGCGGATGTAAAGGTCATTACCTTTATAGACCATGGAGACCAACTCGTAGGCATTATTCTCTATCCGGAAAAGGGAACCGGATGTCAAGGTAGCATCGCCACCCAAGGTTGCGACCAAAGGCTCATTGCGTCGTTCGCTTTGTGTCCAAATACGGCTTTTCTCCCAAGTTCCGGCATGAGGGATCAAGGCATACGAGATCTCGGTCGGACGGTCTATGATATAATCCCGGCCCCACAAGCCTTTACCGGCGTATTGTACGTTCAAGGCCAATGGGAAATCCTTACCATGCGCATAGCTGGTCGTATGATCCGTGAATAATGACAGACCGCAAGAGTTATCCTTGCTCGCTACATCCACCCAATTCAAAATGATATTATGCTTGATGCTATCCCAACGATTGAAAAAGGTATTCTCCAACCGGCTCTCGCAAACATCGAACGGAGCGTCCTTATAAATCTGTTGGTTGGCGATCTGGGTAGGCAGATACACCAAAAGTTTGTAACGGTCGTCATAAAATGCCTTACGGGGATTATCCGCACGGAATTCGATACCCGGCTCACCAATGCGAGGGTTTCCTGTCCAATCCAGTTTAACATTCATATCGATGCGAGGCTCTCCCTGCGTTAACCGGATCGTTTGGGTAAATGAATACTTTCCGATCTTGCCTTTCACAGCTACCTTCACGAATAAGGGCCCTTGCTCCAACACGCTCACCTCAGCCGGTTGATCCATACTGGAAAGGAAACCGCCCTCATCGATAAAATATCCCCGAAGCTCATTGAACCCACGTTCATTCCGGTTATCCACGAATTCCTTGCCTCGTACGGCTTTCGCTTTCAAGCTTTCTATTACACCTCCTTTAGAGGGGTTTAGCACCAAGGTGTATAAATCACTTTCCATGCGAAACGTACCGTCTTTCTGTCTCTCAGCCTTCAAGGTTCCAGACTGTTTATCCTCTGCCTTCCGGATCGCATAAGAGGCATAACCGGCTGAGGGGACTTGCGCACGAAACAAGAGTTTTGAAATGCCGTCTTCCGTCAACCATTGAGCCGGTTGTTTCTTTCCTTGCTTATCAAGAACCACCCAATCCGAGTTTCTCCATGAGACGGGAACTTCCACCGCCACCAATTCATTCCGGTCGGTAGCCAAGGTATTATATACGTACACCGTGGATTCACCTTCCTTTTCTTTCAATAAGGACAAGGCGTTATCAATTATCTGACGGCTGTTTTGATTGGTCACCCCAGTCCAATCCGTAACCGTCTCCGCCCATGTCTTTTTCCCTTGTAGTTGATTGTAAGGAACGATCCAGCAATCATGATGCTGCGACAATAAAAGCGTGCGCCATCCCTCATCGATACGTTCGGTCGGCCATTCCATGCCTTTGTATAAGCGAGCGTAAGCCGCCATTTTCTCCGCACGCACGATAGCGTTCTCGGCTACCCGTACCTCTCCGGCCAAACGCTGCATGACCTGCGTTCCCCACATCAAGCCACCTAGGACATCCTCTTGCGAGAAATACCAATCATCCTGAGTAGTCCCGACGGAACAGTCTTGGATGTAATTCCGCCAAGTCTTATAGGCGGTCGGCGTATAATAGCCCGTCGTATCCTGTCCCAGCCAAGGGCCTTTATCCCAACCATGGCTCCATGAGGCATCTTGGATACACATGCCGACCGGGTGCTGGATGCCGGCATCCAAGCATTTATGGATGTAGTCCTCCGTATTGAACCACGAGATGGACTGCCAACAAGAGCCGGGTTGTAAATCCTCGCAGGCGTAACGGGGGACGGTGGTAAGTCTCGTACCATCCGGCCCTACCCAATTCACCAACTCACCTCCGTAGGCGCTTACGTAGCCACCCCACATCGTATTCGGGTTCTTAGTAGAGGCATACGAGAAGCCGAATGACTTCAATATATAAGGCAGGCAACTGGTAAAGCAAGGCTCCTCCGCCGAATAGGTGGTGAATACCGCCTCAGGGAAATGTTTCCGGATTAGCCGCATTCCATATTCGAATTGGCGGATAGCGCTCTCGCCTGATGTTCCGAAGAAATAACTTTGGGCATAGGTCGGGTTTACGTACTCGATCCGCCCACTCTCCACGGATTGATCCTTAAATAAGCGCTTGAAAGCCTCGTAACCTTCAGGGTCTCGTTGCCGTACGACTTCCCATGATTCAGGCTCGATCTCGATATTGATATTCCAGTTGGGATTCTGCCTTAATTTCTGGGCGATAAAGGCGGTCTGCCCCACCGGGTAATGCCCGTAGATACCGCCATGATAGCCATCGATGAAATAGGCTTGTTGGGCATCTGCCCAACCGGCCAACAAGAATTGGCTTAATACGAATATCGCTAGTTTCTTTTTCATATAATATGTACTATTAATTCACATTTAGAATACTTCCAGTCGGTGGGAGACGGGGCACGCCCCGTCTCTACAAGTCTGTAAATTTCTTGATCTCTATTCGCAAGGGGATTGGTTTATTTTGCTCATAGATCTGGTTAACCAGATCCTGTTGCTCATTCACGCAATCCTCACGAATCCCCTTGTGCATGTATTGTAGCCAAAGGTCGCCGTTCCATTGCAAGAAGATGTCGTGGGGACGGTATTTGCGCAAGGTATCCACGGCAGCCTCGTTGCAGGCCCAAAGCATGCCCGTCTTCCGCATCAAGTTATATTCCACCCAATAAAATTCACGCATCTTACGCTCTTTCAACCAGCGTTCCTCGTTCATCTGGCGGATCTTCATCGCTTGTTTATACTGCGGGGTATTCTGAAGAAGAGCCATATTGATACCTCGCTCCAACTCCCTCGCCGTAAAACGACCGATAAACTCCCCACCGATCGTCAACCCGTAATATCCATCCGACAAACCGCTCACGGACAATCCCTCATAATTCATCTCATCCATAAAAGGGATAACACTCAAGGCATCTGCCTGCGTATGTTTCTCATTATCATAATAAGAGGTATCGATAGGATACGGAAGCGATTTCGCCTCGTACGTAAAAGTAAGGTTATCCGAGGAAACAGACAAATCCGAGACACGGCAATTATCCGAGCGAGTCACCTTTTTCCCCGCTCCGTCTATCCGGATATCGGCTACCAGCTTACCGGCCAGGCCTTGCGCTTTCAAGAAAAGATAAGCCATGACCAGATGTCCGTCCGTAGAGGGATGTATACGATCCTTCCCGCATAAGGTATACATGGAATCCGCCGCTTGCTCCCATTGGTTGATCGCTACCATCGGGCGATTGAAATCCACGAATCCCCATTGATTCTCCCGGGCACGGGCATTCAGGAAATCCACGATCTTCAAGATCTGCGTATTCTTCCCCGGGAAAGCGACCTTATTGAAACGGGAAGTCTCGTCATAAGGAGAACTTCCGATCAAGATTTTCCTCACCTCCGGATACTTCTTATAGACCTCCTCGATAAGAGCATAATCCCGACAAGCTTTCTCTACCCGGTTCCGAGCGATCGTATCGGCCCCCGGCTTCCGAAAATCCATATAGCCGACATCGTTCATGCCAAAAGATAGCGTCACCACTGTAGGCTCATGTTCGAAAACCTTATCCAACCGCTGGTAAATCATCTCGGCTACATCCCCACCTACTCCCTCGTTAAAGATATCGATGCGTTGATCCGGGAAACGGGTCATATAGTACAGCCAGATATATGAATGATAATGACCACCGCAAGTAATGCTGTTTCCCACGAAGGCGATCCGATCTCCTTTCTGAAACGGAGCTATCGACTGAGCATATACTCTTGCAAGACCTGATAAAAGCAAACAGACAAACAAAACATATCTTTTCATCTCTATTTCTCTCTTCTCTAATTTTCTGTGATGAATAATATATACCGTGTTAAAAAATATTACTATCAATAGTAATCGTATTTATCATGGATAATAATCCGGATTACTACGGTTGGCTATAATTAATGTGTATAATTTTCTATCTATTTAATACTGAATATCATGGATTTATAGCGTAGAATATATCAATATTAACATTTTACAAACATGCAATTTGCATACAAATAGAGTGGTTATAAGAAAACAGAAAAGGATATTTGTTGTTAATGGGTAAATGTGGTAGGAGATGTTTTTATATCTGTTTTCCCTCGTTTTTCAGTGAAAAATAGACATGATACAGGCGAAAAGAAGAATACTGTTTTTCTTTTCGCCTGTATATATATTTTGCTGTCTATAAAAGTAGGTTTAGTTCGTTTTGGATATATAGACAAAGGGATAAACTAAACTTGCAATGTATAGGAAAGCCTTTTCTTGAATATTAAAAGTTAATTTGTTCAAACTTAATAAGAAAAAAATAGCTTAACAAGCTGTTCTATTATTAACTTTCCCTATATTTGAGTGTTGTTTATATAACTGGTTATGAAACATTTTCTACCCATATTATTTATATTTTCTTTCAATCTTGTCAGCCCACTTTTAGCACAAGACAAGAATTGTGCAGATATGTCTGCTTTATTAGAGAACAAAATATGGAAAGTGCAACTTCCTAAAGACAAACAATATGCAATGGAAATGGAATTTCGTAGTGCCGGATGGAGAACTACGTTTCTATATGATGAAAAACAAACCAAAACATTTTATTCCTATTCTTTGCATGGAGATACTATCAAAGTTTTTGAATCGGGTAAAAATTGTATCATTCAAGAACTTACAGATAGTACTCTGACATTCCTTTATCTACCGGAAAGTTTGACAATCGGAGTTGCGCCTGTCAGATGTACAACAGATAACAGTATTCAAGGGCTACGAGAGAACGAAAAACGATTGGATAGTATTTGGCGCAAAGAAGATATTTGGAACAAGGGTACTGCTCCTATCAATAAAACTCAGGCTATCAAAGAATATCCCCGATGGGCTGTATGGGATTATGACTTGGAAAAGTATTTCGTTTCTCAAATGAAATACCCCAAAGAGTTACTGAAAAAGAATGTGGCAGGTCATTCTGTTGTGATGTTTTCCATCGACACACTGGGTTTACCTCGTGAAATCAATATTCTGACTACTATCCATAAAGAGTTTGACAAAGAAATAATTAGATTAACAAAAGAACTTCCACACTGTCTGCCTTGCAGGGATAAGAACGGTAAACGAATAGAATGCTTCCATACAGTATATGTACCATTCTTACCACAACATTATAGAGATAGAGTAAAATCGGACAGCATTGCAGAGGAAGAATTGAAACAAAGTTTTGTGGAATGGGAAACTGTGTCTTATTTTGAAAAAGCAAATCCGTATGCAGTTACCAACTACATCAATGAACGCCTAACATACGACCCCAAGCTATTGAACGGCAAAAAAGAAGCCAAAGGGATTTATACGATACGAATTGATTCTTACGGAGAAATAATAAAGGTAGAAACCTTACGAAGTTGTGGCATACCTGAATGGGATAAGCAAGTATTGCAAATCATAAAAGGTATGCCACGGTGGACTCCTACCATCAATTATTACGGGAAAGGTGAATATCACAACTCCGTTTGGACTGTACCTGTTTTATTTAAAAATGATAATCGGTAAATCCTTGAATGAACATCGTGATTATAATTGAATTATCAAAACAGAAATTAAATTTAAACTAAAAAATGGGAACATTAGGCTGTATAA
>ENA-ORUX01001565-ORUX01001565.1-human-gut-metagenome-genome-assembly--contig:-NODE-1565-length-17181-cov-2.637569_pt1 | contig 17181 bp, 19 predicted proteins | sample MGYA00242087_ERZ509225 | MGnify/ENA primary metagenome ERZ509225 (study PRJEB26280, sample SAMEA2338864) | human gut metagenome | biome: human gut; feature: human-associated habitat; material: faeces... | reverse complement strand
ATCTTCAGAGGCGGTTTAAACCTACAGGGTGCAGGCCGCCCTGCCGTTGACACATAACACTCATCCGCCTCTCCACCGGACTCTTGATACGGTAAGCCATCAGAACTTCTTTCCAGTAAGTATTGACATCACCGTAAGGTAGATAATCTTCAAATCGAGCCACAACGAGCGGTCGCGCAGATACTCCAGATCCATACGCAGACGCTCGAGCATCTTCTCCATGGTGTCAGTGTAACCATTATATAATGTTGCAGGAGAGAACAGTCCGGGCCGCAACTGGTAGAGCAAGGCATAGTCGGAATTTTCGGCCATGATCTTGTCTACAAAATACTTGCGCTCGGGCCTGGGGCCGACAAAACTCATGTCGCCCCTGAGCACATTCCACAGCTGTGGGAGCTCGTCAAGATGGTGTTCACGCAAGAAACGGCCTATACGCGTGAGTCGCTTGTCGTTTTTCTGGCAAAGGGCCGGACGGCCATCAGCCTCAGACATGACTGTCATTGAGCGGAACTTGTAAAGCATGAACGGACGCCCTCCGTAACCGATGCGCTCCTGACGGAATATGGCCGGGCCTCCGTCCTCGCGCCGTATGAGCCAACAAACAACAAGAAACAATGGTGAGGTGACAACAAGCCCCAACGCACTGCACAGTATGTCGAACCCGCGCTTCAGAGCCTTTGCCGCAGGCGACATGACACCATTGTTTTCAGAACCTTCATTTATCATTCCCATTTGCAATGTCTTTGAAAAGACGATGTCCTTTTCATTATCCATTTTCATATATGCTTAAACATTTTTCGATCATCCGTTCCTTCGTGAAAAGATTGCGATAACGCTCCAACGCCCCCGCAGAATAACGCCTGTAAGCATCGGCATCGGCAGTGATGGACTTTATGGCCTCGGCCAACTTTGCTGCGTCGGCCGGTGGCACGTTGAGCCCCGACACACCGTTGGCATTGACCCAAGCAACCCCCGACTGAGGTATCTGTGTAGCCACGACAGGCTTGCCGCACGACATGGCTTCTATCTGCACAATGCCAAACGCCTCTGTCTTCTGCACACTGCTGAGGCAGAAAACATCGCAAGCCCCATAATACCCCGGCAAATCGGCATCGGAGACACGCCCCAGCAACTCGACTCGCCCCTGCAAGCCTTGCTCGACAATCTCACGCTGCAACGTCTCGCGCAAAGCACCGGAACCACCTATAAGCACAACAAAATCGTCGCCAAGATACTTGGCTGCAGAAATGAGGTGGCTGTAACCTTTATAAGCAACAAGACGGCCAAGAGAGAAAACAATTTTCTTGCCGGCATAACGGCGACGGATGGCATCGACGGCCTCGGGCCTCGGATGCATCGGCTCAACACCAATAGGCATGCACACAGCCTTGTCTTGCACGTGGCCCAGGCAAGGAGACTCGGCCAGATATACAGGGGTGGTGCCCACAACCTTGTCGGCCCGGCGCAAAAGCCACTGTTGCAGCGGACGGTAGAAATTGAGGAGCAACCGCTGCTTCTGGATGTCACTATGCCAATGCAGAATGACACGCCCACGATAACCGGACAAGAACAAAGCCATGCTGGCCATGGGGTCTGGGTGATGGACGTGGATGATGTCATAGCGCCGACAAATGTTACGGAGCGTTGAAACCATAGAAGGTGAAATCATGGTGGCACAAGCCTTAGCCCAGGTGTGACAGCATATCAGGTGAGCATAGTCATTGACAACTATCTCACGCCCTTTGCCATCGACGGCAGCACAAAGCATATCGCACTGCACATGACGCTCAGACAGCCCGACCATAAGATCATAGGCGACTTTCTCTACCCCGCCCAAGACAGGGTAGAACTTGCCCAACTGTAGTACTTTTAGTTTTTGTGTATCCATGAATAAGGTGAGATTTATCATCAAGCATTTGCATTGGCAGCCACCCGTGATGCATGAAGGGCAACTGCCTCGGGATGATTGCGGCGGATATACCCGCCAACACTGTTGTAAACCAAGCCGAGACGCGAAGCAATGGAACGCAGGCTCTCGGCCGTGGTGGAATAAAGGCGCAAAGCCTCGGCATACTTTTCACGACTGGCCGAAGAGACCAACCGACCCTTGGCCGTGCGCATACGCCCATGGCGAGAAGCCAGCTCCGGCTCATGGGCCCGCAAATAGCAGCGGAACACATCTGGATTCAGCCCAAAATCGGCTGCAACCTGAGCAACAGGCCTAGGCCTGCAACGCAAACTGTCAATAGCAGCTGCATACTTGGCCGCCGCACGCAACGAACAGGACGTCGCGACAGTGCTACGGCCACCACCGTGCCACCTGCGCAGATAAAAGCGAAAGCCGCCGGCAGAAACGCCCGTACGGGCAACAACTTCGTTAATTGTCATATCTGTATCAAGGTAGAGTGCCAAAGCCCCGGCATACTTATGCACCGTGGACGGTGCCGGAGCATGCTTACGGCCATTGCCGGCATTCTCACCAAAACGTTTTTTATCATTTTCCTTGGCAATCTTACGGCTCTGCCGCTTACGGCAAAGCACGTCATTGCAGTAAAAGCGCAAATGCTGATTAAGTCCACCCAAAGACACACGACACTTGCGGGCAATCTCAGCCTGCGTCATGTCGGTTGTTCGGTAAAGCCTTACGGCCTCTGCATATTGATCAAGGCTTTCGGGCCTGACGCCCCGATGAACACCATTGCAGAAGCCGAAACTGCGACGCAACTGCTCTCGCCACAACAACACGTCGGGAAAGTGCACCCGCATGAAATTGGCCAAAGCAGTGGCATCAAGCGAGAACTTGCGCGCCACCTGTGACATGTTCAACTCTATGTAATCAAGTGAGCGACATGCTTCGACGGCTGAGCCATACTTTATCCTGGCTGACGCCGACATACCTCCCGCCTCAATTATTTTAAATGACAACAAATCTTTATCTTCAACGGTTATACCGTGACGGTGCAGCACTAACTCACGCCAATAACGACGAAGGTAATTTCCCAAAGCACCTGCGGTATGCCCACACTCGATTGCGATGTCCTTCACAGACATGTCTGTGTCGGCATACAATTTAACCGCCTTCTCATACTTGCAATGCAATGCATGGCGCCGGAGCAACGATGCACGTTGACGCCCCGAAACAAATGTTGACTCCGTTGACATAGGATAACACGGAATAATGACATGCAAGATGGATAGAACGCAATCGAAATATGCCCTAACGACTCAAAAGCTCATCATAAAGCGAAAGATAGTCGGCATAGCGTTCTTCTTTCTTAAAATGGGCAAGAGCATAAGCCCGGCACAAATGGCTGTAATACGACTTGCCTCGCATAATGGCCAAGCGCACAGCACCAAGCAATGTCTTTTCGACCGAAAAACTACTTCGTATATACATTTTTTAAACACTCATCAACAACACATGATAATACTCGGGCGCTTTTATCCCAGCTAAAATCACAACATCGCTGATATCCTGCAGAAATAAGTCGCATACGTAAATCTCTACTATTAATGAGTTTATTGATTTTTTCAGCTATATCTTTTGAACTCAAAGGATTTACATATAAGGAAGCATTCTGGCAAACTTCTCTTACAGAAGGAATATCAGAAACAACCGTAGGTGTACCACATGCCATCGCCTCTAATGGAGGAATGCCAAAACCTTCGTATAGAGAGGGATATACAAAGCATAAAGCATGCATATAATATTGCCGCAATTCTGCATCATTTATTCGTCCAAGCCACTTGACACGATTCTGCTTGACAGTCTTACTTAATTTATTTATGGATGTAGAATAAATTTTGTCTTGGCCTCCGATCACATATAATTTAATTCCCTTATCCTGTATGTATTCCAAAGATTCCAAAAGCCTAAAAAAATTCTTTCTAGGATCTATGGATGATACTGCCAATATATATCTATCGGTAAAAGGGCTTACAGACATAGAGTTCATATCTGTCTGTCCCTTATTGGCAAATATAGGAGCAACAGCATTATTTATAACTCTAACTTTTCTATCACTCAAGGATAACCTGCTTATTATTTCAGCTTTGGATGATTCACTTACGGTTAATACCTTCAAAGACGTTGTTGCACACAAAGGTGTTAACATTTTATAAAGGAACACGTATGATTTAGAGTACCAACCTGGATTAACCATGAAGGCCAAATCGTGGATGGTCATTATCTTGTTCTTTACGAATATAGGACTAAGCCCCGTAAAATTTACGAGAATCTTTTCGCCTTTAATGCGTGCAAACCAAAATGGCAATGAAAATTGTTCCCATATATGAGATTTCCAGTTTCCACACCTTATAATATCAAGACCTGAAATATCGTAACAATCCTTTATCTGCCCATAAGGGCAACACATTGTGAATTGTTTTCCCATATTTGCCCATGCCCGACAAAGCTGGTAGGCAAAGCGATTCACTCCCGTTTGGTTTTGCAAAAGGAATCTTCCGTTTACATAAATCATATTTATAGACAGATTATTTAATTCTCGACCTAAGCAGGTAGCAAAAGAACTTCCAGTAATGTCTGAACTTTTCTCCCCAAGCACGGTCATTCCAACTATTCTCGCAGTAATGGATTGCGTATGAGGCAGGAGTGGCTTCTCTCCTGTTACCAGCAAATATTTCAGAACGATACACCATCAAATCACCTTGTAGTTTCTGATCTATATCTTTATATCTTAAACCGTATTTCTCAGCTATTCTAGCATATATCTGTGGGGCGATTACATCCAACCCCATTGTTCCATCTGGCTTTATAAAATGCTTGTCCTTATACCAATCCAATATCTCTTTAACAAACAGATTCCCTTTTTCAGCCCCCATAACTGCGGCCTGCAACTCTATACCTGAAATATACTTATCTGCGATTCTGATTCCTTCATCGTCAATGTCGGCCATTGAATTATCCCGTTCTATCATAAACGGATGATATTCCATACTGGTGAAAAATGGATGGTTCAAGAAACAGTCGAAGCGTTTCAATACTCGTACGTCGGAGTCAAGGTAAATACCACCTTCCGTATAAAGCGCATAAAGCCGGATATAATCTGCCACAAATGCCCATTTACGATAGGCGAATGCCTCCCTTACGTATGGCAAGCTCGCGTCAATGTTAAAATTGTGAGTGTTCCACAGTTTAAACTCATAGTCGGGCATGACTTCTTTCCACGAATCCATACAATTCCGTATTATTTCGGGATACGGATCATTGCTTAGCCAGCAGTAATGTATAACTTTTGGTATCATACTATAATAAGTTATTGTCGTATGTTTCTTGATAAATAGCCTGTCTCTTCATACAAGTGGCATTTTGATGTTCTTGCCCATCAGACAACAAAACTAGAGCATAGAAACAAAATGTATCTGTTGGTATTTTTATCCATACAATAAGTTGAATCATAAATAAACAAATGAAAAACAATGTAAGATTCATATCACGCTTACAAAGGACATAAGTACAACATGCAAAGTATGTCGCAAAAATGAATAATCCTACCAAGCCACAATAAAATATTAAACGGAGATATCCCATATCCGTACCCATATAGAATTTATAAGGATCATATGGATCCGCAAAATAGCCATCACCAATCACCCACGTTTTGACGTTATCTGGAACAATATCACCAATACTATCTATCAATAAGTCTGATGAATGTGTTGTAAATGATCCCGTCTTATAAAAATTGATAAATCCTTCAAATCCATAATCAAAAGCAGCACGTACTCCTGGCATTGAGTTGTACAAATATATTCCTGCATTATATAAAATAAATAATATAACACATAATCCCACAACCCATGAAATTCTTTTAGAAGTAATAGTAATGACTACCTTACGCAAAGAGATTGATGACAAAAGTAAATATGAACCCGCAATGACTATACCAACAATTGTTGTTCGAGATATCATATTCCCAACAACTCCTATTAGTAAGAATAACAATATATATAAATTCTTTTTAATCAAAGAGGCACTAACCTTTATCATATATGCAAGGCTAAGTAACACACAAGAAAAACGAATTCCAGCTGTGTCAAAACCAACTCCAATGCCATACAAACGAGGGTTCTTCTCAAAATATTCAGGATCAATTCCTGTAATTGCATTGTCTACAGCATTCTGTAATACCGGAATATTGTCAATCATCACAGCTATCACACATTGTACTGCACACATTATCCCCATATAAATAATTAGTGTTTGCAAAGTCACCTTTCCATACATCTGTCTTAACAAATATATCACACAATATGCACCACCAAGCCATACACACATAGATACGTAATAAGTGGCAAAAACCATATCATCCGTACTGTTATAAACGACAGAAAAAAATGACCACAAAGAAAAGACAAGACCTATACACAAAACCAACAGTAAATCTTTCCGAATTGATAGTGACTTGCGTTTAATGCGTTCCCAGCCAAAAAATATCAGCCCCAATGCAGCAACAACCATTTTAGAATTGACTGTTGGAAGGGCCTGGAACGAAAAGGGGAAATAGTACAAGCTACAAATAATTATCAACAATATGCAATATGTTAAATGTATCACCATAACTTCTGACTAACTTCTTAGAAACTTCAAATACCTATGGTACACTATCGGATAGTAAGGATTTTTTAAAAACATTCTCAACATCCAAACATATTGTCTAAATGTTTTCTTCATCCAAGGTTTTGCCTTACCTATGAAATGAATAACATAAATTGGTTTATCAGCATTCCTATTAAATGAATAGCCTAATTTCCTTATGTAATAAGATAAATAATCTGCAAAAATATTGTACCCTTGTTCCAGATGCAAATTCTCTTGGTCTTTCCATGTTTTCAAATAACGTTTTATAACATCTTGGTCACCTATCATACGTTTTTCTGTTCTCCCTGCAACAATCTCCTCATTAATTTTTTCAAGTAGTTCATTCTTTACTTTTTCACTTGGTATTAAGACCATAATACCAGAATTAAGCTCTTTCCAATGTTCATTTCCTGGATATTGCGCCCCAGCTACAACAGCAGAAAAAGGTTCGCATTCAAACAAATGATCTATATTCTTGACAACAAACATGTCGCAATCGAGAAAAACAATTTTTTCGAACTGACTTAATCCCCATATTAGTAACTTATCAAATGTGAAATTCCAATGTGAAAACCCCCCTTCCTCTATATTGACAATTCCATCAACTGCCGTTTGAGACAAACGTATACAAAGAATTCCCTCATTTTTCAAATCACATTCTACTTTTTCTTCAACAGACATGGAAAGCGCACAACAAAGAGGATATTTAGCCTCCACTCTTTGCAATGAACGATTCAAAATCAATACGCCTTCAAAATAAGACCGATTTGATAATAATGTTACGTATGCTCGCATTTTATCTATATATTAACCCATAAACGACTTTATGAAACAAGATGTAATGAATCCTAATAACCACAAAGAAACCTTTCGCCGCACACCTTTGGAGAAATCGACATCTAGATGAAACATAATGATTTATTTTAATATATCGATTTGCTTCTGGAAACCAAGTTTTCCATAAAAGATATTTTTTTGAATTAGCACTTATCAGTAATGGATATTTTACAGCCAATTTCAGAAAAGCTATTTCTTTATTCAAAGTATTCCCAAATCTCTCATGCAAGTAGTCTGATATTCTGTGTACGTTATAATCCAACTCTACAACATGGCGTTCCGAATAAGTTTGTGTAAATGAACCAGTATTCAATTTAACATAATGGTAAAAAGCTTTTGGAATATACTTTACCTTTTTTGCACAACTAAAAAGCATCATCATAGTCATATCTTCTCCCATATCATAACCGGCAGGGAAAAATATATTATTATGTATATACAAGTCACGCTTTACAAATTTGTTCCACACAGTAAACTTCATAGTCCCTCCTAACATTCCTTTTAAAGCATCTAAAGAAGTTTTATAGCATGGTTGCTTCATATAACGTTCATTATGACCAAATGTTAGATACCAGTCACACCAAACAATATCTGCTTTTTCTTTCTGCGCCGTATCGTAGAGAGTTTCCAACATATCCGAATCAACGAAGTCATCGCTGTCGCAATGAAAGATATACTCACCGGTTGCTAATGCCAACCCTGTGTTACGGGCAGCGGGCAAGCCTTTGTTCTTCTCATGAGAAACAATCTTTATGCTGTCAACTCGATTAGGATATTTACGAATACATTTATTCAGCAACTCAATACTACGGTCTGGAGAAGCATCGTCAACAAAGATGAACTCTACATCCTTAAGAGTTTGAGACATCAATGAATCGACACATTTAGTGATAAACATCTCCACCTTATATATTGGAACTATTACAGAAACCTTTACCACAATTCAGATAATTTAAAATGACACCGGAACATACATGGGGTCTTGCTCCCTTGCCTTAAGTTTAGACGCAAGCATTTTCAAATAAATTCGACAGATAATCCGCATCAGCATACTATTGATGTTCTTGTGTCGCCTCCAATAATTAATATATTCAAATCCATGAAACGAACTAACATCTTTACTACCTATCAAGTTATATACATAAGGACTTCGTTCCTTCAGTAAACAATCAATGTCAGCAAGCATCTTCTTGATGTCATGATTGTAATTTGCCAACGAGGAAACATACCCCTCTTTAATGAATGGTATAATCCTGGCATCAAGATACTTCTGTAAAGCCGTTCCACGTACATTCTCATATTGGCGCTGGTATTCTGCAGACATATCCAAAGCACATTTTAGAGTGTGAGTAACATTACGCATCTTAACTTCTGGATTCATCGTCTGTCCGGCCCGACCAACAAGATAATTATATATAACCCCATCAAAATGCGCAACGGTTTTGACTGCTACCATCGGAATGAATATCCATTGCTGATCCGTATATGAAATACCTTCTGTCTGCCTATACCCCAGTTGCAACAGATTATCAAGTTTATATGTAACAGCGTGCATCTGCATATTCACAAAAGAATGAGAACCACACACCTTGCACATATCGAATATAGTTCCAGCCCCAAGGCCGTATTTTATAACTTTCCTAACATTACGGTCAACGCCGACCACAGCAAAGTCAGAGAGAACCAAATCAGCATCTGTAGTGCAAAGGAAATCGATAAAGTGCTGAAAGTTTTCCGTATCAAAGCTGTCATCTGCATCAAGAATCTTTACATACTTACCCTTGGCTTCGGTCAATCCGCGGTTGACGCACGATCCGTAGTTGCCGTTCTCCTTGTCAATTACTCGGAATATGCCTGGAGACTTCTGCTCATATTCATGGGCAATGGCTGAAGAGGAATCTGTACTTCCATCATTTATGACAAGCACTTCCAAAACATCACTACCACGGCCGACACACAGAGAGTCAAGACAATACCTCAAGTACCGCTCCATATTGTAGGTAGGTATGACAACCGTTAGAATCTTGTCCATATAATATTACCAACTTATTCTACAATAAAACCACCTTGACGTTTCAAGTCGTATCTTATAAGCAGCAACTCGCGCACAGCCTCAGGCAGATATTCCTTTATCAGGCCGCGCCAAGTAATTTTTGCCGGTACAGAACGATAAGGCGACTTACGCTGCGTCAACTCTGCCTCGTTGCTTTTTACATAAGTCATGGCATCCTGCACTGCATCATAATATCCTCGCATTTTGTCAGAGTTTACGAAATCCTTACAACACACCTCGCAATAACGTTCAAGTATATGCCACTTATCAAGTTGCTTACGCTGTGTGAAAAACGCGAAGTGTGCCACGATGGCATCTCCATTCCAAGCATTAGACATACCATGCTTCGTTGGATATATGCACGACATAAACTCTTCATCGTCACCGGGCACCACGCCGTCGAATTTTCTCATCTCATCACCAAACCACAATATTGCGTTTATCGAGAAACGGGTCATACCCATCTCTTTCTTCCCAATGTGCAGCGTGTTCCACTTGCCTGTATTAAGATATCTTTCGATAAACCACTGGTGAAGTTCTTTTGCGAAATAACCACTTTTCCACAGAACCGGGAGTGAAGATGAAACTTGGTAATATTTGTCAAGCCGTATCTTATTCTCAACCTGCAGCAAATAAGTTGACAGCGAATTATTTATCACCAATGGCGACACTACGAAATACTGTGGATTGTCAACCCTGAAACTTACCATCTTCTCTATCAAGCCTGGCTCCATCCAAACAATATCATCGTCAAGTTTGAAATAGATTGTTTCCGGTTCTACGCAACTCTTGTAAAAAGCATTAATACTCGCATTGCCATTAACAACCCCGTCAGGCTGCCAAACGAGATTGACTACAGGGAACTTAGCCGCCACCTGATTGAAAAACTCAATATCCGCCACATTATGCGTGTTTATCCAAATGTCATATCTGTCAACAATTTCTGAAGACACGATATAAGGTATCAGATATTGCATGTAACGCCGACGACCGGCAGCAGTATTTACAACAACTTTATATTTTTTATACATATTCGTTCCACTTAAGTTAGGCAATTGCATACAATAATATAGCCTTTGGTTTTACAAAAGCAATATTTTGCAATATAAAATCTCATCTTACGCCTTGCCAATGTACAAACATCCATCTTTTAGGATAATTCCAAAAGTTCGATTTACAAGACCAAACTGTACATCACGCACAAAACTCATTTAATGAACGCAACTACAATTTGGATTAGTCGCAACACCTTGCATTTAAGTTCATAGACATGACAAATTAATATCAAACTTAAAATGTTACATTTCTTTATTTGCTTGTGTACTTTTCATCTCAAAATTTTCTTAACATATTTTCAAAAATGGCAAAGTTTCATCCTTTCCTATATTAGACTAATCACTGATTATCCGTCAGAATATTAAATAATAACATTGTTGCATTGACTCAAGTTGTATATAATGATGACAATGTTTTCATAACATCAGCATATTTTATACGAGGATGATTATAATACCATCCCAACATGTAGTACTTGCTTGTTGGCTTAATCAACCCCAAAAATATAAGAAACCGTTTTATCCAGTAAAACACAAAATAAGATGCATATGTTAGATATACTTTGGGAAATGAATGAAGACTTCTAAACGTTTTCCACCATAATAATGAATGCATAGATTTATCTTTAAAATAAAACCACGGTTGATAGCCTGCAAAATGAATTATTTTTGGATTTTCCATAAGCTCATGCATATCAAATAAATGCTCTTTCATAAATTCTTTAAAACGGAAATAACTTACAGTGACACCATAATTTGGTGGGAGTACAATTTTATCATCTCTGCAAATAACATTAATCGCATCTTGATCAGGATATTTAATTGCCTTTGAATTTTTTTTAGCAAAATCTACTATTTTTCTAGATAAATTTAATGTCCTCCATCTATCTAAATTCATCATTAAAACCCCTGAGCAAACATACTTATATTTACTATCATATTTCAATCTATTATATGTTGAAGGATTATACGTTTCTGTATCTAAACAGGCAGCAATGCTTGTATTCAAATCCATTGAAAATAATTCATCCAAACAATCATTTACATATACATCGCAATCTAAATATAGAACCTTGTTAGTATTATTTAAAATTAACGGCAACAACATCCTATACCAAGCATAAACTGTCCATATCATAGCCTGAGGTGGCATTCCAGAAAACATCTCGCTATCCGAATCTACCGAATAAAAAAATATTTTTAGATTTATTCAAAGCCGCTTTTTTTAGTATCGCTTTATTCTTTATTGATATACGATCTGTTAGGACATGGACATAAACATCATCTTCCATATTCATATGCTCAGCAATTGACCTTATTGTAACACACGCATACGGAACATAATCATCATTAAAACATAATGCAAAATCTTTTTTCATATAATCCTAATATATTCCACACTCCGGGGTTCCCATTTACCAATCATACCCAAGAAATATCGAATTACCCCACGGTAGTATGCACGTAACTTATTTAGTAATGGCAAATTCTTACGTCTCAACCCCTCATAACCGCTTGCGATAACAGAACTAAATAAATCCATATCGCCAGCTATATGAGGATGAAGAGCATACACATTTACACCTTTCCTTTTCCAACTATACCAATCATCTGCAAGATACACTTTTTGCATATTAAGCATTATTCTTGCAGCGGACTGATTCACGAGATAAGACATTGCACCCATAGCTTCAAAAACATAGGCCAATTTATAATTTGTATCCGTTATTTTCCATGTTTTAGTAAACCAATAACTTCCTGACAATAAAATAATAGTCGGCTCATTTGTTTGTAAAATGATTTTTAGGGTATCAAGTACCTTTCTTAAATCAACCCCATCTTTGAACACAACATCATCCTCAAAAATCAATGCCATATCATCTCTGTTCTTTATAATCTCCTCATAACATTTCCTTTGAGACAATGCAACTCCTATCTCTCCACCTTTCATGTACCGACCATATTCATTATATGTACCATCCTGATTCCATATATCATTTAATTCTTTATCTGAAAGAATTCTTCCATCTACGGCTTCAATAAAGTTCACATCGAGAAAATCATTATATGGCATTAAAAGCTTTTCCATATACTGTCTTCTATCAATTGATGTTTTTAAGTTAATAACGTATGATTTCATACCTATTCGTACTTTAGTCAACCACTATGTAGCTCATTTATAATGAGCTCTTTAGCCATAATAAAATATCATAGAGTTCTTAACTTATGTCCCAATAACAAAATACAACGACATATGTGCCTATTTCTAACATATTTTACAATTTTCTCACGTATTGAGAGTTTATACACATCATTTTCTTTAAGCAAATTGGCAATCCAATCTATTTTATAAGAAAAATAAACATTATGCCTTATCAAATCATATAAAATATAAAGCTGAAATTTGTACCATGCCTCCTTATAATTGCGTAATTGTTCCCCTAAAGCCATTTTAACCTCCTCACGAAACATTTCCTCGTATTCTAATGACCATATTCTTGTTCGCCAAACAGACTGCATATTATCACGATATATATATACCGCATCAGGTAAACAATATACCTTCCTTGCCAACAATGCTATTTTCAAATTGCCTAAATGATCCTCTCCTATATTGATTTCCCTACGAATATCTAATGCGCCAGAAGCAACAACAATATCTTTCCTATATAACTTTCCCCACAGAGAAAGTGTTGTATTCTTTTGCAAAAGCCTATTTACATATTCAGCACCAGAAATAGTTTTCTCCACATTCTCCCATGTAGTAACAATATCAACTCCATCCGTCATTTTGGCCATCATAACACTTAACGCATCTTTATCCATCGTATCATCAGAATCCACAAAACACAATATATTTCCGCGCGAATGTTCCACACCGAGCCTTCTAGCAGCAGTCACTCCCTTATTATTTTGATGTAAAACGCAGATGCGCATATCATTATCAGCATAACTTCTACACATCTCAAGTGAGTTATCTAAACTCCCATCATCAACCAAAAGAAGTTCCCAATTAGTAAACGACTGTTCCAAAATACTCTGAATACAATATTTTAGATAAAGCCCGGTATTGTATACAGGTACTATTATAGAAATCAAACTGTTGCTTGACATACTAATCTTGATAACTACTGGAATTATTAGACATACTTTTTTTCAACCACTCAACACTTTGACTACGTGCCTTAGCTATATTTTTAAGAGCTGTATCAAAATCTATAGGACAAAGAATGGCATCGTTTAGCTCACCATTACAAACACTCCGAGATGTTAGCCCTGTCAAAATTAGCAAATCTCTAATTCTGCTATCATTCATACCGTCAATAGCATAAAAAGGAATGCGTAATAAAATTGAAAAGACAATCAGGTGAAAAGACAAGCCAATTGTACATGTCGCAAATTTGCAAAGATTTAGAAATTCAATTGGCCCAGTAGCTAATTTAAAATGAACGGATTTAAACATCATACTAAGATTACCTTTGCGTGTACTATATAAAAGAGAAACAACAATAGGCAAATTCAATTTGCGTGATAATTGCTCCGCCACTGCATGAACAGAATCATAATACCTAGGTGCATAAAGAAAAATATATTTCCCTTTCACTAATGGTTCGTCCCCTGCCATTCTGCTCCAATATGCAGAATCCAATAATAGTGTAGGATCTATTGTCACAACACTCCTAACATGATACAGTCGATATAATTGTTCTTGCGTTTGTCGCTCACGCACACTTACACAATCATATTTATCTAGCAACTCCTTAATTTTAGTTTTTGTTTCACTGTTTAAAAATACATCAATATCGGGGTTAGGCCCCATACTTGGAGCATAAGAAATACGCTTCGAATCTCCAGCAAATGGTAACAAATAGGTAAAATCAAAATCAAAAGTAAGTGGATTCCATATCTGATCACTGCCAGAAATATAAATGTCATATTTAAATTTAGTAAGTTTCAATTCATCTTCAGTAGTATATTCCTTGGACGATAAACGGAACTTTTCATTTAGGAATTGTTCAAATTTACAATGCTTTTTCCATAATGGAAATATAAATGGAAGATAGAGCAAAATTCTATTAAACTGACCAATCAAAGCACCTCTTAAAAATTCTGGGCGATAATAATTCTTTTGCCTGAAGGTGCGAAAATTAATTATTTCGCAATCATATCCCATGTTTAAAATAGTTTGCTGCAATGCGTAAGCCTGCAACATAGATCCATAGTTATGAGAAGCATGGAAAGTAATGATACCGACCTTTTCCTTGCGTTTCATCGTGAGATTTTATTTAAGAATTTATTAATAGATACACGCACTAATTGGCGTTCATTTTGATTTAAGCCCAAAGCATAAGTAAACAGAGAAACAGAAATAAAGCTTATAATTGTTACAGTTACCAGTTTCATGAAACCAACAGACATGAATAAGCTCACTACCATTGGTGTGATTGAAGAAAGTATGAAGACAACAATAGATGGAAAGATTACCTTTTTTACATAACTCCACACCGACAACCCCAATTGATATTTACAAAACAAAAGTCGCAATACCGATGAAAATATTACAATTCCAATCGACACAATCAATGGTGCCACAATTGGGTATCCCAATTGTAATAATATGTAAGAAAATGGAACATTAAACAACATTGAACTTCCGACCACAATTTGGTACCATTTTATATTTCCTGTTGCCATTAGGCTAGTAACCATCGGGCCACTATAAACACCACATAAGGCTTCTAACTATATAAAAGAGAATAATTTAACACGCTGTAAATCAATTAGTTATACATTATAAAAATCTATTTGCTGAAAATTTGCAGGCTATTTCATCATGTTAAATTCCATCTTATCTGGTAATATTATGTTAGATGAATTACTTAATACTATTCCTATAAATTTTTTTTCCGAAACAGGAACACATAGAATAGACAACCCATTTTTATAAGACCACCCAGTATATGTGTTTAATCCGTCTTTTTGTTCGATGTATGTAATTTCGTTTATTTGATTAAATACATATTCACCCGTAGTCAAATCTGTTATAGTGATATAGCCCGGATAGCAATTAGTTTCATAATTCCATCCGTCCTTATATCCTGTGCCGATTAAAACAGCATATTTTTGCCCGTAATAAACATACATTCCATCTTTTAATCCATCCGCAAACCCACTTTCTGTTTCTTTAGAGCATGAACACAATACTATTAGCCCTAAAATAAATAATACTATCTTTTTCATTTTTTCAGTATTTCTAATAACGTCTGTATCTGCCTATCTTTTTCGGCCAGCATATCACGTACAAAACTTTCGGGTAATGTGTTATTATCGCTATTTACTTTGCTATTGACGTTGTGACTATTTACAGCTTGCGCAGATGTAAGCGACATTTCACCTTTTCCACGCAATAACCATTCAAGCGATATTTCCGGCAAGGCTTCGGCGATTAGTAAAATTGTACTTAACGACATTGAAGTATCGCCGTTTATCTGATTATTTAGCGTTTTTTGATTTACCCCGAACCTTTTAGCTAAGCTGGTTGGGTTTTCATTATACGCATCTAAAGCGGTGCGCAGGCGGTTTTTTACTCCTTTTTCTTCCATTTTTTCACTTTACAAGTAAAATTCTACTCAAAAAATTTGGTAGTTAAGTAAAATATTACTTCCTTTGCACCAACGAACAAATAAACAAAGACGTTAGCGCATAGAAAGGGCTGCCGACCTAACAGGCCAGCTACCAAACCAATATAACGCCTACAAAGTTAGGCAGTTTTTTCTATTGCGCCAACAAACGAACAAAGTTTTTTAACCAAAAGCGTAAAAAAGATGGAGCAAAAGAAAGAAAAGATTACACGCGACTGCCTACGCGCCATGAAGATAGGCGATACAGTGGTGGTGCAAGGCAAAGAAGGATACGACATGGATAACCAGAAAAACACCGCCTATGCGATGCAGAAAATGGAAAACTGCCGGTTTGCCTGCAAATCGGACGGACTGACACTAACCGTAACAAAGTATGGTATCAGTTAAACCCGTGTGCGACCCGGATAGACGCTACAGCCAAAAGGAAGCGGCGGAACTGCTGGGCGTGGAGCGGCATACCGTGAAACGCTGGGAGGATAACGGCTGCATCAAATTCTTTGTTCGCAAAGCGGGCCGGGCAAAGTTCACCACCGGGCGGCACATAATCAAGTGCTGGGAAACTACCTATTTATAACAATTCAAATTTACAGAATATGAAACAGTCATTTTACTATACAGTGCTTTTCGCGCTGGGCTTCATTGCCATTTTGGGCATTTTTTCAGAGCCGGACACGGCGTTAGATAACGTGCGATGGTTTACGGTCTTTTTCGTGACAAAGGCCGTGGGATTTGCAGCAGGGTATGCAGCATACCGCCTACTGGTACGCTGGGAAAAGCAGGGCAAAATACAAGTGTTAGACGATGACGAAATTTAATCACCAATAAATCAAATTTAGTATGCAACCAATTCAGATTAACGTACAGGTTAATGTCGGCTTAAACGCCGAACTGTACACGCTGTTATCAGCGGTGTTAAACCGTCCGGCGCAGGTGGCAGAACTGCCAGCCGCACCGAAGCCGAACAAACCGGCAAAGCCACAGCCGAAGCCGGAA
>ENA-ORUX01001539-ORUX01001539.1-human-gut-metagenome-genome-assembly--contig:-NODE-1539-length-17399-cov-3.745387_pt1 | contig 17399 bp, 14 predicted proteins | sample MGYA00242087_ERZ509225 | MGnify/ENA primary metagenome ERZ509225 (study PRJEB26280, sample SAMEA2338864) | human gut metagenome | biome: human gut; feature: human-associated habitat; material: faeces... | reverse complement strand
TCTGAATACCCCCTTATTTACTTTCTGCTGGTAACATATCGTCTGCAAGTAAGATATAATTGACAAATCCACGTTCCCCGATTTTATAGCCATCGGTAGTGATTCGTGGGTTGATAAGTTTCACTTTCTGCTCCGGCGAGAAGAGCTGGGCGCTGCGCCAGGATCAGCTGCCCACCACGCACCCGATCGTCGCGCCGATCAACGACCTCAACGACACTTACGTCAACTTCGACGGCATCACCTACGCCAAGGGCGCCTCCGTGCTGAAGCAGCTGGCATTCTACGTGGGCCGCACGCAGTTCTTCGAAGGTATCCACAACTACCTGAACCGTCACGCCTACTCCAACGCCACCCTGGCCGACCTGCTGAGCGAACTGGAAAAGACCTCCGGCCGCGATCTCAAGGCCTGGAGCGCCAAGTGGCTGGAGGAATCCGGCATCAACACGATCGCCACTGGCCTGACCGTAAACGCGGACGGCACCATCGCCGAACTGAAGCTCACCCAGAGCGCGCCGGCCGAACACCCGGTGCTGCGCCCGCATCGCCTGGCCGTCGGCTTCTACAACGAAGACGCCGCAACCGGCAAGATCGTGCGCACCGAGCAGTTCGAACTCGATGTAGATGGCGAAACCACCATCGTCGAGGCCGCAGCCGGCAAGCCGCGCCCGGCATTCGTGCTGGTCAACGACGATGACCTGACCTACACCAAGATTCGTTTCGACGCCGAATCCCAGGCATTCGCCGAAGCCAACCTGCATCGTTTCGATGATGCCCTGGCCCGCGCCGTGACCTGGCTCGCCTTCTGGGATATGACCCGTGACGGCGAATTCCCGGCCGAACGCTTCGTGGACATGACCCTGCGTCTTCTGGCCACGGAAACCGAATCCACCACCTTCCGTTACGCGCTGGCCTGCATGAGCACCACCGCCCACCACTACGTGGCGCCCGCCCGCCGCGACGATGTGCTGCGCCACGTGGCCGCCGAACTGTGGACTCTGGCCAACGCCGCCGAAGCCGGCTCGGACACCCAGTTCCAGCTCGTCACCGCCTACTTGGGCTACGGTGAGGAGGGCGACGCCGCATTCGCCGCCAACGCACACGGTCTGCTGGACGGCACCGTGCGTCTTGAAGGCCTCGAAATCGACAACAACTTCACGTGGACCATCGTCCAAGCGCTCACCTCCGTCAACGAGATGACCAACGACGACGTGGACGCGCAGCTCGCCAAGAAGGAGACCACGGAAAACCGCGAGTTCGCCTACGGCGCCCGTGCCTCCATGGCCACCGCTGAGGCCAAGGAATGGGCTTGGGATCAGGCGCTCCACAACGACGAGCTGACCAACTCCCAGCTCGAGGCCGTGGCCCGTGGCTTCTCCGCCACCCCGCGCCCCGATCTGGCCGAGCCGTTCGCCGCCAAGTACTTCGAGACCGTTGACTGGGTCTGGGCCAACAAGACCTATCACATGGCCGAGGCGTTGCTCAACGGCCTGTACCCGGGCTACGCCGATCCCGCCACGCTGGTCAAGCTCGGTGACGCCTGGCTGGACGAGCACATTGCCGCCGACAATGCCCTGAAGCGTCTGATCGTCGAAAACGTGGCATCCTCCCACCGCACCCTCAAGGTTCGCGAATACAACGAAGCGCTCTGATTTCCTTCTGGCTCCCCTCGGGCGCGAGGGGAGCTGTCGCCTCAGGCGACTGAGGGGAGTCGCTTCCGCGAGAAGCTACGTCCACATTCCAACATAAAACCCGCAACCAATCCTCAACAGCGTATTCTCGCTCAAGGCCGGCAATATGCCGGTCGATGAGCGACAAGGATACGGGGAATGATTGCGGGCTTTTCCATAACTTCATTACTGCTGATTCTGTTGGCCGGAATCGGCGCAGGATTCGTGGGCTATGCGGTAGGCGCATCGTCACTGGTCTCATACCCGGCCCTGCTCGCGTTCGGCATTCCGCCTGTATTGGCAAACGCTTCTAACACCGTTGGCGTGGTCGGCACGGGCATCGGTGGCGTGATGGGTGCGCGCAAAGAACTCAAAGGCCAAGCGGTACGCTCCATTACGTATGTGGTCATCGGCGCATTCGGCGGGGTGGCCGGTGCGTTTCTGTTGCTCAAACTCGACCCGAGTGTCTTTGAATTTGCCGCACCAGTGCTGATTTTGCTGAGCTCGCTGATCATCGCCATCAATCCGCGCGGCCGCATGCAGGCCAAGCAAGCCGCCGCGGATGCCACCGCGCAACTCAAGCACATCGAAGCCACTGAAGCCACTGAAGCCACTGAAGCCGCCAAGCGCGCAACCACCCCTACCGCACCTCACCGCCCGCCGGAACAACTCGTGCAGCCCATGAGTCAGGATTCCTGGTGGGTATGGCTGGGCGTAGCGGCGGTCGCCATCTACTCCGGCTACTTCGGCGCGGGCGCCGGTACCTTGGCTCTCGCCGTGCTTGATGCCGCCAAAATCGGCCCATTCCACAAGATCAATGCATTGAAAACCCTGATCGGCACAGGCGCGAACATCAGCGCCTCAGTGGTATTCATCATCCAAGGCGCGGTCGATTGGCCGGCCGCCATCATGCTGTGCATCGGATGCTTCATCGGCGGGTACATCGCCCCGTCCATCACCCGCAAGCTTCCCGCAAACATCATGCGCGCCGCCGCCGTAATCGCCGGCATCATTCTTACCATCGATCTGGGGCTCAAAACCTATTGATTCGTGCCTTACACTGATGCAGTGAAGCATACAGCATGGCCGTCAACCGCAGCGTGGTCGCAGACCCCGATAAGGTGGCCAATGTCTGGCATTTGGCGACTGCGGAACCTGAGCGCCTAGAAACCAGCGCGGCAGGCGAAGCGGTGAACGACTTCCTCGATCCGCCAGACACGTCGCAGATTCACGGCATTGCGTGTCATGCTGATTGGCGGTTCGCGGCGCGAGCAGGTGCTGTTCGCCGGCGTTATGAAGGAGCTACTCGCGCCCATCAACAATCCGCGATATGTCATCATCGGTAAGGAATGGGGCGTGCGCGCTTACTGCGTGAGCTTCCCCTGCCCGTCCGTATTTGCCCGCCGCCAGCAGGACGCCGAGATACTGAGCCGGCAGTTGGACCGCTGCCTGACGCATTGCACCATGGTATACGCCCGCACTGAGGAAGGTCGGCATACGCTACTTCGCTGCCAAACGCGTTCTTTCCTCAACCGCGACGAGCAACTGCCGCACATACTGACCACAACATCGGAGTAATAGATCGTTGCATTCATGGCCGAGACCACCCCGGTAGAGGAGATGCCGTTGGGCATGTTCATCGCATGGCTCAGCGTGTTCCTCGCCGTCGTTCTGTTTGGTGTTGCTTTGCCGGTTATCGATGTACGCTGGGTAGTTCCGTTCGTCGTATTTGCCGCTGTATTGTTTACAGGCGCGTTTGCCGGCCCGTTCTTACTAGTGCGATGGCTTCGTTCCCGTGCCGGAGTGCATCGGTCCGCCCGGCATGCCCGCTAACGAATGTATCTCATCATTCATCCGCCGAACAAGATGAATATGCGGGTTTGTGGGTGATGCCATTGCGGCTGTTGAATGCTGATTTCCGGTTCTGGAGCAGATTCCGTGGCGGTTTTTTGCCGAGTCGGGTCCTAGGGTGGAGCACAACGACTACGATGGTGCGGGTAACGCGATACAAGGAGTGGAACTTCATATGCCGAAGATGTTTGGAACCGATGGTGTTCGAGGACTGGCCAATAGGGATTTGACCGCACGTCTGGCGTTGGATTTGGGCGATGCCGCCGTGCGTGTGCTCGGCGACGCCGGCACCCAAGACGATCAGCCTGAGGGGCGCCGCCGCGCGCTCGTGGGTCGTGACACCCGTGTGTCCGGCGATTTTCTGGCTTCCGCCCTGTCTGCGGGCATGGCCGCCGGCGGATTCGACGTGATCGACGCAGGCATCATCCCGACCCCGGGCATCGCGTTCCTGACCAGCGTGCTCAACGTTGAGATGGGTGCCGTGATCTCCGCCTCCCACAACCCGATGCCCGACAACGGCATCAAGTTCTTCGCACGCGGCGGCTTCAAGCTGCCCGACCAGAAGGAAGACGACATCGAGGCCGTGCTCGGCCAGGACTGGGACCGCCCGACCGGTGCCGGCGTGGGCCGCGTGAGCCACGACCAGACCACTGCCACCAACCTGTACATCGATCATCTGGTGGCCACCATCGCTCCGCTGAACGATGACAAAACCCAGCCCAAGCCGCTCAAGGGACTGAAGATCGTGGCCGACTGCGCCAACGGCGCCACTTCCGTGGTGGCTCCCGAAGCCCTGCGCCGTGCCGGTGCGGATGTAATCGTGATCAACGCCTCGCCGGACGGCTACAACATCAACAAGAACGCCGGTTCCACCCACCCCGAGCAGCTGCAGGCCATGGTCAAGGCCACCGATGCCGTGATGGGCGTGGCCTTCGACGGCGACGCCGACCGTTGTCTCGCCGTGGACGAAGACGGCAACATGATCAACGGCGACCAGATCATGGGCATTCTGGCCCGCGCCAAGCAGCGCGAAGGCAAGCTCAACCACGACACCCTCGTGGTCACCGTGATGAGCAACCTCGGTCTGAAGCTCGCCCTGAAAGATATGGGCATCAAGACCGTGGAAACCGCCGTGGGCGATCGTTACGTGCTTGAGGAAATGCTCAAGGGCGATTACTCGCTCGGCGGCGAGCAGTCCGGCCACGTGATCAACCGCGAATTCGCCACCACCGGCGACGGCACCCTGACCGCACTGACCCTGTGCAACGAGGTCGTCAAGTCCGGCAAGAGCCTGAAGGAGCTCGCCGCCGACTTCCCGCAGCTGCCGCAGACCCTCATCAACGTGCCGAACGTGGACAAGAAGGCCGCCTCCACCAACAAGCGCATCCAGGATGCCGTGGCCCGTGAGGAGGAACTGCTGGGAGACACCGGCCGTGTGCTGCTGCGCCCCTCCGGCACCGAACCGCTCGTGCGCGTGATGGCCGAGGCCGCCACCCAAGCCTACGCCGACGAAGTCTGCACCCGCCTCGCCAAGATCGTCGCCGAAGAACTCGCGCTGTAGCACCCTTCCCTAAGGAAAAAAACAATGTTTGGAAAGAACGCCAAAGTCGACCTCGAACTCAACCGTGATGTCGAACAACTCATCAAAACCGGCGGCAAGGAGAAGCTCCTGCCCATCGTGCAGGCCGGCGAACCGGTGTTGCGCCAACGGACAGTGGCCTATAATGGCCAGCTTTCCAAGCGTACGCTCGCCAAACTCATCGATACGATGCACACCACCATGCTGGAGGCACCCGGCGTGGGGCTCGCCGCCACCCAGATCGGCTTGGGGCTCGCGCTCGCCGTGGTCGAAGACCACGTGCGCGACGACGAGGATGATCCGCGCGAAATCGCGGAATTCCCCTTCCACGTGATCATCAACCCGAGCTACAAACCCACCAGCGACAAAACCGCCTCGTTCTACGAGGGCTGCCTGAGCTTCGACGGATACCAAGCTGTGCGCAAGCGTTGGCTCGACATCACCGCCGAATGGGATGATGAAGACGGCAAACACCACAGCGAGCCGCTGCACGGCTGGCCCGCACGCATCTTCCAGCACGAAACCGATCATTTGAGCGGCGAGTTGTATATCGATCGCGCCGAAATCCGTTCGCTGACCACCAACGAGAACCTCGAGGACTACTGGTGCGAAGACCCGGTGCCCACCGAGGCCGCTGAAGAGCTCGGTTTCGCACTATGACCGACCGTGCATGGTTCGACGCCGCCAAGGGAGACATTCCCCAATGGGCGGCGTCCATGCCCAAGGACGCCGATGGCACCACCATCGACTGGGACTGGGTGCGTTCTCTGGACCTGGCGCATGGCGTCGGCACAATACCGGAATCCACCCCACAGTCCATCCACGACGCATTGAAGGCCGACTACGCCACACGCGAGCATCTGGAATCAATCATCGCCCAATGCAACAGCACATTCATGACCGATTACGATCGATTCATCGGCTCCTATCGTCTGCCTCGCGCGCTCGCCTACGCCAATCGTCGGCTCAACGACAACATCAACACGCTGTTGCATCTGGGCGAACAGCAACACCTATGGGTGGTCAGTCGCGAACGGCGGGGGAGGACTACCGTTGCCGTGCTCAGGCCGTACTCCGGCAGCCGCCCATCGAACGATGACCAAGGCATGCTGAATCTGAGCGGTGAAACCGGTGACGCATCTGCCGGAAACACTGCTGCCGAAAACAGCGATGTCAAGTTCCCCACAACAGTCGCCTTGGACGATATCCAAGACCGTACGGCGGCGATTCTTGACGCACGCGCCGAACGACGTAAGGCCCAGCGCTTCCAGAAGCGTGCGGGCGATGCGGCGATGGCCCGCGCCAATCTCTCCGGCGCGACTTCGCCGGGTGGTGCCGCTCTGCCGGGTGGTGCCGCCGCGTCTGGCAACGCTACCGGACACCATCCCAAGCCCGACTGGCGCGACGCCTACCTGCCCGGCCGCGACGTGGACGCGGTGATGGGCATCGACATCGAAACCACCGGCATCGATCCGGCACGTGACTACATCATCGACGTCGGCTTCGAGTTCATGAACATGGCCAGTCCGCGCCCGGCCGGCGAACCCGAGACATACGCCTATGAGCAGGGCTATTACGCCGCCGGCGACGCCTACGGCCAGTCCCGCCTCGCTTTTGGCGTGCCGCCGGAAAACGCGGCGCTCGGCAACGCCCTCATCGCCAAACTCACCGGCATCGATGTACGCGGCCGCAGCAGCGAGGCCGGGTACCGACTCTTCGACGAATGGCCCCAAGCCCAGGCCGGCCTGCTCGCGCGGCTTACCCAGCAGCCGTACGTGGCGCATAACGCCACCTTCGAACATAGCTGGTTCATGCTGAACGTCGCCGGATACGCGGAAAGCTACCGCGCCGGGCGCATCACCATCATCGATACCCTGCCGATGAGCCGGCAGTGGGACCCCGGCGCGGTACCCACCAACGAGCATCCTTACGGAGACAACACGCTCGACGCCTACGCCAAACGTCAGGGCGCGCTTGATTCCGCCCACAACGAACGCCACTTGGGCCTTGAGGATTCGCACATCATGCTGGTGGCCATGAAACACCATCTGGCGGCGCTGAAAGCGCAAAGGAAAGGGCCGTGGGGGTCCACCGGCAGGGCGGGCGTCGGCGGCAAGTCCTGCGGTCGTAAGCGGTGAGTACACTATTGGTCTCGTGAGTAACTATCAGGACAGCCGACAGCAGCGTGAGAACCGCCGCCGCACCATCGTGCGTGTGGTGTGCGTGGTCATAGCTGTGGCCATGCTCGGCTCCCTGATCATCCCGGCGATTTACGCGGGGCTTTGACGTTGCCTTCGCATATTCGTGCCCGCAGTTGAACACGTCTGATGCGAGGGATTCGTGAGGTCGCCCGGCCGGCTATCGGCAAGGCAGGCCCGGAACCTTCTGACAGCATGGATTGCAGGCGGATGCGCGTGTGGCGCGGCAATGCCCGCCAACGCCAGAGGAATGTGCGAAGGCTGTCAACAAGGACGTGACTTCCCAAAGAATCTCAAAGAATCAACAGTAAGGTAAACCACGATGGCAGAATTTGACTTTACCCAGGCGATCGGCGAAGCCCGCGCCAAATACGAATCCATCGCCAAGGCGCTGGACGTCGACCGACTCAAGGCCGATATCAAGGATCTCGAAACGCAGGCCGCGGCCCCGGGCCTGTGGGATGACCCGGAAAACGCCCAGAAGATCACCAGCCGGCTGTCCGCCGCGGAATCGCAGCCGAAGCGTCTGAGCTCCGCCTCCCAGCGCATCGACGATGTGGAAACGCTCGTCGAACTCGGCCACGAGGAGGGCGACCAGGACTCTCTGGACGAGGCGCAAAGCGAAATCGGCGAGATCCAGAAGGATCTCGACCAGATGGAGATCCAGACCCTGCTTGACGGCGAATACGACGAACGTTCCGCCGTGGTGACCATCCGCTCCGGTGCCGGCGGCGTCGACGCGGCCGACTTCGCGCAGATGCTGCTGCGCATGTACCTGCGCTACTGCGAGCGTAACGGCTTCAAGGCCAAGGTCATGGACACCTCCTACGCCGAAGAGGCCGGCATCAAGTCCGCCACCTTCCAGGTGGACGCCCCCTACGCTTACGGCCGACTGTCCGTGGAAGGCGGCACCCACCGTCTGGTGCGCATCTCCCCGTTCGACAACCAGGGCCGCCGCCAGACCAGCTTCGCCGCCGTGGAAGTGGTGCCGCTGGTCGAGGCCACCGATCACATCGACATTCCGGATACGGACATCCGCGTGGACACCTACTGCTCCTCCGGCCCCGGCGGCCAGGGCGTGAACACCACGTACTCGGCCGTGCGCATCACCCACCTTCCCACCGGCATCGTGGTGACCATGCAGGATGAGCGTTCGCAGATTCAGAACCGCGCCTCCGCCATGGCCGTGCTCCAGTCCCGACTGCTCGTGCTGCGCCACGAGGAGGAGGCCAAGAAGAAGAAGGAGCTCGCCGGCGACATCAAGGCCAGCTGGGGCGATCAGATGCGCTCCTACGTGCTGCACCCCTACCAGATGGTCAAGGATTTGCGCACCGGCTACGAAACCAGCCAGACCCAGGCCGTGTTCGACGGCGACATCAACGCGTTCATCGAGGCCGGCATCCGCTGGCGCCACGAACAGCGCCGCGCCGCCGAAACCGAGGAGTAAACAGCATTATGGCACTGATCTCACTGGACAATGTGTCCAAGATCTATCCCAAAGGCACCCGACCGGCGCTTGACGACATCAACCTCGATATCGAACGCGGTGATTTCGTGTTCCTTGTGGGTGCGTCCGGCTCCGGCAAGACCACGCTCTTGAGCCTGCTGTTGCGCGAGGAAGAGGCCACCAACGGCGAGATTCGCGTGGCCGGCAACGATCTGCGGCGCATCACCAACCGTCAAGTGCCGCAGTACCGCCGTTCGCTGGGCTTCGTGTTCCAGGATTACAAGCTGCTCAATAACAAAACCGTATGGGAGAACGTGGCGTTCGCCCTTGAGGTGATCGGCACACGGCGGTCCACCATCAAATCGTTGGTGCCCAAGGTGCTGAATACCGTGGGGCTCACCGGCAAGGAAAAGAACTACCCGCATGAGCTCTCCGGTGGCGAGCAGCAGCGTGTGGCCATCGCCCGCGCCTACGTGAACCACCCGCAGATTCTGCTGGCCGACGAGCCCACCGGCAACCTCGACCCGACCACTTCGCTGGGCATCATGGAAGTGCTGGACGCCATCAACCGCACCGGCACCACCATCGTCATGGCCACGCATAACGAAGAGATCGTCAACTCGATGCGCAAGCGCGTGGTCGAACTGCACAACGGCAAGATCGTGCGTGACGAGGCTCATGGCTCCTACGATTCCGCCCTGTTCTTCCCGGATGCCGAAGTCGAAGCCAAGTCCGACACCGCCCATCATGTGCTGGCGGCGGCGACCAAGGCCATCGAGGGCAGTGACGAGCCGTCCGAAGGCATCGCCCGTCTGGCCAACTCCGTGCATTCCGGCCGCACCGGCCGCTATGGCGAGACGTTCGCGCCGCTGGAAGACACGCTGACCTGGGGCAAGGGCATTCCGTTGGATGAGCAGGCCGCCGCCCTGGAAAGCACCCAGGCGTTCGACCCGTTCAAGGACGAGTCCGCCGCGACCGCCGCGGTTGCCGATACGTCCGTGTCATCCGCCGCCGAGCCACCGGCCCCGCCGGAGCCGCCCGCACCGCCGGAACCGCCCGCACCGCCGGCCAACGAGCAGTCCGCCGCCGAGCAGCCTGCTGACGAGCAGTCCGCCGACGAGCAGTCCGCCGCAGACCAAACATCCGACGATCAACCCGCTGAGGGCGCGAAGGAGTAAGGGGGATCATCATGCGAGCACGATTCATTCTGTCCGAAACGTGGGCCAACCTCACCCGTAACCTGTCGATGCTGCTGTCGCTGACGCTGGTCACCTTCATCTCATTCCTGTTCATCGGCGCTTCGGTGCTTACTCAGGCGCAGATCACCAAAGCCAAGGGCGACTGGTACGACAAGGTCGAGGTCGTGGTGTGGCTATGTCCCGACGGCACCAGCCAGTCCGCGAACTGTGCTTCCGGCAAATCGCCCTCAGCCAATGAGATCACGGCACTGCAGAAAACCATTCGCGATGAACTCAACGACGTGGTCTCCAACATCGACTATGTCAGCAAGCAGGATTTCTACGACAACACCTTCACCAAGCAGTACCCGAACGGTGAATTCCAAGGCCGTACGCTGACCGCGGACGATATGCAGGACTCCCTCTGGCTCAAGCTCAAGGACCCCACCAAATATCAGGTGGTCTCCGAAGTGCTCTCTGGCAAGGAGGGTGTGGAAGACGTTACCGATCAGCGCCAGATCTTCGACCCGGTGTTCGCCGTGCTCAACCGAGCCACGGCGGTTACGGCTGTGCTCGCCGGCGTGATGGTGGTGGTCGCCATCCTGCTGACCGGAACCACCATTCGTATGTCCGCCGCATCCAGACGAACCGAAACCGAAATCATGAGGTACGTGGGTGCCTCGAACTGGACGATTCGTCTGCCGTTCATTCTGGAGGGCGCCATCGCCTCGCTGATCGGCTCGGTGCTCTCGTGCCTGATGCTTTCGGCTATCGTCAACGTGTTCGTCACCGGCTGGCTGGCGAAATCCGTTACATGGATTCCTTATGTGAATCAGCTCACGGTACTGGTGATATCGCCGTTCCTGGTTGTGGGCGCGATACTGCTGTCCATCATCGCTTCAACCATCTCGTTGCGGCGTTATTTGAGGGCGTAACGCGACCGGCTTACCCGCGAGAAATGTGATGACATCATGTGCAAGCCTCTCAGGTTCGCATGTTATGGTATTGGCTTAAGTGAGCGAAAGGACTATTCACATATGACGAACGTACGTGTGATCAAGCCCGCACTGGCGGCACTGGTGGCCGCCGCAGCCTGTGTGGGAGGTCTGGCGTTCAGCTCGGCACAGCCTGCCCAGGCAGACACCTATTCCGACCTGATTACTGCGCAGAACCAGCACGCCGCGTCGGTACAGCGCGAGGCCGAACTCAAGCAGCAGCTGGCCGGTGCCAGCCAGGACCTGGCGAATAAGGTACTTGAGCTGGACGATCTGACCAACAACAAGATTGTCGCCGCGCAGGCCAAGGTCACACAGGCCAACGAGGATGCCGCCACCGCTCAGGACGAGGCCGATGCCGCATCCGGACGTCTTTCCGCCGCGCAGAAAGACAAGGAGACGCTTGAGGAGCAGATCAAGCAGACCGGCAAGGACTACGATGACGCGCACGCCGCCGTGGCCCAGCTGGCCCGTGATGAGATGCACGGCTCGAATGCTTCCGACGTGATGAGCGTGGTGACGGGTGCCACCAGCACACAGGACTTCGTCAACTCCATGCAGTCCCGGGACGCGTTGTCCCGCAACGAGGCGAATGCGGCTTCCTCCGCCGCGACCTCACTGAGCACGTCGAAGAACCGTGGCGAGCGCTTGGCGGCCATCGAAAAGCAGATCGCTGTGCTCAAGACCCAGGCCGATGAGAAGGCCGCTTCCGCACAGACCGCCGCCGAAACCGCGCAAAGCGAACGTGACGCTTTGGACAAGCTGCGCCAGGAAGGCGAAGCAAGGCGTGACGAACTGTCTTCCATGATCGACAGTCTGGATTCCCAATCCGCCAAGCAGGCGGCCCAGACCGTACTGATCGCCTCCCAGGTCGATTCCTACAATCGTCAGTTCCAGAAGGAGCAGCAGGACGCCGCCAACAGGGTGGATACCGGTAACCAGGGCGGTACGCCGTCCACTCCGGTGACCCCCGCTCCGGCGCCCGCTCCGGCGCCGGCGCCGGCTCCGGCTCCGGCGCCTGCCCCCGCCCCCAGCGTCGGCGGCCAAGGCACGTCGAACGGTGATTACGGCAACGCCTATGCCACCGGCCAGTGCACGTACTGGGCGTATGAACGCCGTAGGCAGATGGGCATTGGCACGCCGTCCTATCTCGGCAATGGCGGCGACTGGTGGCGCAACGCCCCCTCGTACGGCTTGCGCGTGGACCACAACCCTCAGGTCGGCGCCGCGCTCTCCTTCCTGCCTGGTCAGGACGGTGCCGACGGTACCTGGGGCCATGTTGCCGTGGTTGAAGCCGTGTATGGCGACGGCACATTCCAGATCTCCGAGATGAACGTGGGCGGCCTGTGGATGATGAACTACCGCACGCTGACCAATTTGGGTCAGTACTGGTTCGTCCACTGACCGGTTGGTTCGGCCGATATATGCGGTTGAAGGGTTCCTCTTGAAGAGGAACCCTTTTTCGTATTCGAGGCCGGTCCGTGATATCGTCGGATGTTGCGTTGCTACCCACGAGTTGCTACCCACGAGTTGTTGCCCACGAAAGGAGGAGACATGCCCAAGGAAACCGGTGAGAAACTCATCGTCCAGAACAAGAAGGCCCGGCATGACTATGCCATCGAAGACAAGTACGAGGCAGGGCTGGCCCTGACCGGCACCGAGGTCAAGTCGTTGCGCGAAGGCCGCGCATCGCTGTCCGAGGCGTTCATCTCCATCGACCGCCGCGGCGAAATGTGGCTGGAGGGCGCGAACATCCCCGAATACCTGAACGGCACATGGAACAACCATGCGCCCAAGCGCAAGCGCAAGCTGCTGCTGCACCGACTGCAGATCACCAAGCTCGCCCGCGGCATCGAGGCCAAGGGATACACGATTGTGCCGCTGAGCCTGTACTTCAAGGACGGTCGCGTCAAGGCGGAGATCGCGCTGGCCCGAGGCAAGAAGGAATTCGACAAGCGCCAGGCCCTGCGCGAAGAGCAGGACAAGCGCGAAGCCCTACGCGCCATGCGCTACGCCAACATGCGCCACTAGTCCCGCCCCTTGGCTCCCCTCCGGAGGGGAGCCAAGGGTAGGATGTCCGCGTTGTGGGTCATTTCGCCCACGATTAACGCTTTCGTAGCATTGCACTCCTACGCTCTGGAACCATCTGGGAAACATACCCGCCCAGCTGACTATCCGGAGAGAGGAAATCCAATGTCTCTAAGCAAGGGAATACAATCCGCTGCGGCCGCCGCCCTGAGCGCGGCCATGCTGATCGCCGTGGCGGCCTGTGGCACGACTGACAGCACCGACACCGCATCCAAGAGCGGCGATTCATCCAAGGACTCGTCCAGCACTTCGATTCAAGGCTTCGACACCAGCAGCATCCAGAAGGACGACGAGATTGCCGCACTGCTGCCCGATTCCGTGGCCGGCGACGGCACGCTGACCGTCGGCACCGATACTTCCTATGCCCCGGCCGAGTTCCTGGCCGAGGACGGCAAGACCCCGGTCGGCTTCGACGTCGACCTGTCTAAGGCGCTGGCCGCAGTGTTCGGACTGAAGGAAAACACCGTCTCCTCCACGTTCGATTCGATTATCCCGTCCGTCGGCTCCAAGTACGACATCGGCATCTCCTCCTTCACCGTGACCAAGGAACGCATGGAGGCCGTCGACTTCGTCACCTACTTCAAGGCCGGTTCCACGTTCGTGGTGCAGAAGGGCAACCCGAACAAGGTCGACTCCTCGAACCTGTGCGGCGTGAAGGTGGCTGTGCAGACCGGTACCACCCAGGAAGAGGAAGTCAACAAGGCCAACGAGCAGTGCAAGGCGGACGGCAAGGATGCCATCGACATCCAGTCCTCCAAGCTGCAGACCGATGTGACTACCGCCGTGGCTTCCGGTAAGGCTGATATCTTCTACGCCGATACGCCGGTTGCCGGCTACGCCATCAAGCAGACCGGTGATACGCTCGAGGCCCTCGGCGAGGACGTTGGTGTGACCCCTGAGGCCGTGGCCGTCAAGAAGGGCGATTCCAAGACCGCCGAGGCCGTGCAGAAGGCCATCCAGAAGCTGATGGATGATGGCACGTACAAGAAGATCCTCGACACGTGGGGCGTCTCTTCCGGCGCCGTCGACAAGGCCGAGATCAACCCGTCCGTCGAGTAGTTTCGGTTACTATGAAGACTCCCGTTGCTCTGCGGCGGGAGTCTTTTTGTATATGTATGCACTATAGTGTATAAATATGCTTAACCGTTGATCGTTGCCGCATAAGCGGCGCAAGAGAGAAGAAGAAACGATTATGCAGTCCACCAAACTGAAGTCCATTATGGCCATTGCACTGAGCTCGGCCATGCTGTTCGCCACCGCCGCTTGCGGCACCTCCGACAAGGCCGATGCCGGTACGGACTCCGCCAAGGGCTCCGATGCCGCCACCATCACCAGCTACGACGTGAGCTCCGTGAAGAAGGACGATGCAATCGCCGCACTGCTGCCTGAATCCGTGACCAAGGACGGCAAGCTCACCATCGGCACCAACCCCTCCTACGCCCCGGCCGAATTCCTCGACGCCGACGGCAAGACCCAGATCGGCTATGATATGGACCTCGCCCACGCATTGGGCAACATCTTCGGACTGAAGACCGAAATCGTCTCCTCCAACTTCGACACCATCATCCCGGCCATCGGCACCAAGTACGATTTCGGCATCGCCGCGTTCACCATCACCAAGGAACGTATGCAGTCCGTGGACTTCGTCTCCTACTTCACCGCCGGTATGGGCTACGCGGTGGCCAAAGGCAACCCCAAGAACGTGAACCCGGATGACCTGTGCGGCCTGAACGTCGCCGTCGAGACCGGCACCGTCGAGGAGGACGCCATCAACAAGACCGCCAAGCAGTGCAAGGCGGACGGCAAGAAAGACATCACCATCCAGTCCTCCAAGCAGCAGACCGACGCCACCACTGCCGTGGTGACCGGCAAGGCCGACGTCTTCTTCGCCGATTCCCCGGTTGTCGGCTACGCCATCGCCCAGACCGAAGGCCAGCTGGAACAGCTCGGCAAGGACTTCGACTCCGTGCCGAACGCCATCGCCATCAAGAAGGGCGATTCCCAGACCACCGAAGCCGTGCAGAAGGCCATGCAAAAGCTCATGGACGACGGCACCTACACCAAGATCCTCCAGCACTGGGGCGTCGAATCCGGCGCACTGGACAAGGCCGAAATCAACCCGGCCGTCGAATAGTCCCCCCCCCCCAAGAATGCTCCCGCTTGCGGGAGCTGGCTCGCGGAGCGAGACTGAGGGTGGTCCACACGACGCCCAGCAATCCAGATGGGGCGCACTGTTTGTAACACAGTCGCCCCATTCGTGCACTAAGGTTCAATGCTAGTTGCAACTTGCAGTTCAGGCTGCCCAACACATCCAAGGAACCAGATTATGGCGAAGAAAGAAGTCGACGGTGAGGGGCTGAACATCCCCAATCGCATCAAGGCGTTGCCGGTCAAGCGCCCCGGCCCGATTGTGGCCGCAGTGATCGTGGTACTGCTCGCCGCGATGCTCATTCAAGGCTTGATTACCAATCCGCGACTGGATTGGCCCACCGTCTGGAAGTACCTGTTCAACGAGAACGTGCTTGAAGGCATTCGCTATACCTTGGAGCTTACCGTGATCTCCATGGTCGTGGCGATCATCCTGTCGGTGATTCTTGCCATCATGCGCAAATCCATCAATCCGGTGCTGCGCGGCGTCAGCTGGTTCTTCATCTGGTTCTTCCGCGGCACGCCTGTGTACACGCAGCTCATTTTCTGGGGTCTGTTCGCCGTGCTGATTCCCAAGATCAGCCTCGGCATTCCGTTCACCTCGGTGGAGTTCTGGAGCATCGACTCCAACGTGGTGGTCACCGCATTCAACGCCGCATGGATTGGTCTGGCTCTGAACGAGGCCGCCTACCTGTCCGAAATCGTGCGTGCCGGCCTTGAAGCCGTGGACCCCGGCCAGACCGAGGCGGCCAAGGCATTGGGCATGAACCGCACGCTCATCATGCGCCGCATCGTGCTGCCGCAGGCCATGCGCATCATCATCCCGCCCACCGGCAACGAGACCATCGGCATGCTGAAGACCACCTCGCTGGTCACCGCCGTGCCGTTCACCCTCGAACTGCAGTTCGCCACCAACGCCATCGCCAACCGTATCTACAAGCCGATTCCGCTGCTTCTCGTGGCCTGCTTCTGGTACCTGCTGATCACCTCCATTCTGATGGTTGTGCAGTCCCGCCTCGAGGCGCACTTCGGCAAGGGCTTCGATGCCCGACCGGTGGGCACCAAGGGCAAGCAGACGCCATTGCCGGGTAAGACCGACGGTGAACCGAAGGATGACGTGGACAAGCTCAACCAGACCACATTTGTCGGATTGAATGCATAAGGCGGGAGCGCGATTATGACTACGAATGACATCACCAGTGTTGCCCCGGTCGTGCGCAAGGCGGCTGACGGTTCCGTGATTCCTGCTGTCAAGGCCGTGCAGGTGCACAAGGCGTTTGGGCCGCTGCATGTGCTCAAGGGCATCGATCTAACCGTTATGCCCGGTACTGTGACCGTGATTCTGGGGCCCTCCGGTTCCGGCAAGTCCACGTTCCTGCGTCTGATCAACCAGCTGGAAACCTTGACCGGCGGTTCCATCGAGGTGGACGGCGAACTCATCGGCTACAAGCACGTGACCAAAAACGGCCAGGACATGCTGCAGACCCTGGACGATAAGGAGATCGCCGCACAGCGCTCTCGCCTCGGCATGGTGTTCCAGCGCTTCAACCTGTTCCCGCACATGACCGCGCTGGAGAACGTGATGGAAGCCCCGATCCACGTGCAGCACCAGTCCAAGAAAGCCGCCCGTGACCTGGCCGTGGCCGAGCTTCAGCGCGTCGGTCTGGGCGATCGCATGGACTATTACCCCTCCCAGCTGTCGGGTGGTCAGCAGCAGCGCGTGGCCATTGCCCGTGCTCTGGCCATGAAGCCGGAGATCATGCTCTTCGATGAGCCGACCTCCGCCCTTGACCCCGAACTGGTGGGCGAAGTGCTCAACGTCATGCGTTCCTTGGCCAAGGAAGGCATGACCATGGTGTGCGTGACCCACGAAATCGGCTTCGCCCGCGAAGTCGCCGACCAGATCGTGTTCATGGACGGCGGCGTAGGCGTAGAAAAGGGCGGCCCCGACATCATCGACCACCCCACCGAGCCTAGGTTTAAGGACTTCCTACAGCACGTGCTGTAGGAAGGCTGTTATATTACCTCAGCACTGTCATGCTTCGGCGTCGCCTACGGGGAGCCCACTGGGCTCCCTGCTTTACGGCTCCGCCTACAGCACGTGCTGTAGGAAGGCTGTTATATTACCTCAGCACTGTCATGCTTCGGCGTCGCCTACGGGGAGCCCACTGGGCTCCCTGCTTTACGGCTCCGCCTACAGCACGTGCTGTAGGAAGGCTGTTATATTACCTCAGCACTGTCATGCTTC
>ENA-ORUX01001534-ORUX01001534.1-human-gut-metagenome-genome-assembly--contig:-NODE-1534-length-17477-cov-2.519286_pt1 | contig 17477 bp, 9 predicted proteins | sample MGYA00242087_ERZ509225 | MGnify/ENA primary metagenome ERZ509225 (study PRJEB26280, sample SAMEA2338864) | human gut metagenome | biome: human gut; feature: human-associated habitat; material: faeces... | reverse complement strand
TCCCTATGAACTGTATGAGCGTAAAGTGACGATACAAGAACTCTATACCGCCATCTCACGACTGCCCGACAAACAGGCAAAGCGCATTTACGCTCATTTCATTCTCGGCTTGACGAAACAAGACATTGCCCGGGCCGAGGGTGTGGATGAAAAGGTCGTGCGGCTCGCCATTGAGCGCGGCCTTCGGAACTTGGAAAAAATTTTAAAAAAATTTTTTCCATTGCTTGCCAACCCTTTGAAACCAAGACGTCAAGCCGTTTACAAAGGCTTGGCGGCGCCAAGCGTATCGCGGCGAAAAACAAAAATGTACAGAAAGCACTTCTCGCGTCTTGTGGGGGGGTACATAGGTGTTATAATAACAAAGGGTATTGCTATATGTTCAAAAAAATAAAAATATAGTTTTAAAATATTTGCTCTGATAATTTAAAACTATATTTTTAAGTGCTTTTTATTTGCTTGTATAAAATACAGGGGGTGGAACATGTACGACGAAAAATGCCTGCGTCAGATCGGCGGCAACGTCAAATACCTGCGCAGCGTCTGCCATATAACCCAGCAGGACCTGGCGGCTCGCATCGGCATCAGCCAGACGCACCTGTGCAATCTTGAGCATGACCATGCCCGGATCAGCATGAAGCTGCTGCTGCGTATCGCCAATACGCTGGGGTGCGCTCTGGAAGTACTGCTGGACACAAAAGCGGCGGTGGCCTGGGGCGAAAACAGGGACGAGCCGGAAATGGAAGCGGTTGAGGAAGAAGAAGAAGCAAGCTATTCGCTGGAAGAAGTGCGCCTGCTGCTGCAAATACTGCAGCCCCGCAAAAGCGCGTCCGGTTTAAAAAGGTAAAAGCGATGAATAAGGGAGATGGACGAAGTGAGTAAAAGGGAGATACGTGCCAAAAGACTGGTGGCGGCAGTACTGCTGGCGATCAGTGTGCAGATGTGGTCTGCGCCGCCGCTGTGGGCGGCGGAAGCGTCAGTGCAGACGGAAACGTCGGCGGCCGGGGAAGCAAAGGAAACAAAGGACGCAAAAGCAGCGGACAGTGAAACCGGCGGTGAAGCGGACGCCGACGAAGGAGAAAACGTCGTTGTGCCGGTCATCGGCTACAGTACGCGCTCGGCCGCAGGCAGCGACTACGGCGTCATGCCGCTGGCTGATACGGCTGTTGACGGCGCGCTGACAGGGGTAACCAGCATCAACGATGCAAAATTTTACGCAGATAGTCATGATTTGCTTTTGGGATATGATGCTAAATCTCAAGGTACAGGTACTGTTGCTCTTGGGTCTGATGCTAACGCTGGCGGTCAATATAGCACGGCAATAGGTGCTAGTGCAAGTGCGACGGCTGAGAATAGTAGTGCGCTGGGGATGTATGCCAGAGCTGGATTTAAAGATAGTGTTGCGATTGGATTTAGTTCTAATGCGACGGCTGACAATATGGTAAGTTTTGGCGTCACTGAAAATGGGGGTAGCACTTGGACTACCCGCCGCAGTTTAGAGGGTATTGCTAATATCGATATGGAAGGTACTATCAACCTGGGCGGCACGTGGACGAAGAATGCCTCTGGCATTTACGAAAGCAATGGCAAAGGCAAGCTGACCGGTCTTACTAGTATCAACGATACGGAGGTTTTTATTGGTAACGATGGTGATGCTCTTGTTGTAAATATCGGTGCTTATCTTGGTCCTAATGCCATGGGTACTATCAGCTTAGGAGAAGGTAATTATGTTGACGGATCTTATGCTATTTCTCTTGGTTATAATGTCACTACAGAGGGGAGTTATTCTGTCTCAATTGGTGCTGTGTCTTCGTCTACTAAAGATCATAGTACAGCCTTAGGTGGTGATGCCTATGCAGAGGGTGTAGGCTCAACGGCGATCGGTTATTATAGTAGAATTGAAGGGGAAAACAGTACTGCTCTGGGTGCTAATTCTACTGTTGCGGCAGAACATACTAACAGCGTTGCTATCGGTTCAGAGAGTGCAACCAGTGCTGCCGATCAGGTATCCTTCGGACACAAAGCCGGAGATAAACAGAGTACCAGCGGCAGCGCTACCTATGACACAGACCTGTTCCGCAGTCTGGTAAATGTTGCCGACATTGATATGCACGGCAACATCAGCCTGGGCGGCGAGTGGAAGGAAAATACAACTTCTGGCCTTTACGAAAGCAATGGCAAAGGCGAGCTGAACGGCGTCACCAGCATCAACGGAGTGATTTTTGCCAAAGACAGCATGAATAATCAAGAAGGTTTGCTTATTGGCACACTTGCCCCCGATACTTATTACTCTGGATCATGGTCAGTGATGATCGGCACGAACATTGATAATCAGGCTATAGATGCTGTAGGTATAGGCAATGATATAAAGTTAACTGGTGATGGGTCAGTAGCCATTGGTAATAGCGCTGAGGCACTTAGTAGTGGTGGAGGTTATCCGACGGCTATTGGTTTCTCCGCACGTGCTATCGGCGATGATGTTGTGGCGATTGGTGCTAAAAGTTACGCTGAACATGAGTATAGTGTAGCACTAGGTAATGATAGCAGTACCTCGGCAGAGAATCAGGTATCCTTCGGACATAAGGCTGGCGATAAATATGGCGATGGCGGAAGAGATACCTACGGTAGCGATCTGTTCCGCAGTCTGGTAAATGTTGCCGATATTGAAATGCACGGTGCTTTGACAGGCGTTACAGGTATCGACGGTGTAACCGTCAGCGGCACGGATGCCAGCACGGGGCTGACCGTGGGCGGCAATGCCGTGATCGGCAAAACTGATACGCCGTTCAGCAGTACGGGCTTTGCAGTTGCTAAAGACGGCGCTGTGACTGCCAAAACTGTCAACGGAGCGACGATAACAGGTACTGGTTTTAATGGTGTAACGCTTAGTACGGACGGCAAAGTCAACGGCGCAGCTATCACCAGCAACAGCTTTAATGGTGTGACACTGGAAAAAGGCGCCGACAGTCACTATAAAGTGGGCGGCGTCGACGTAACGAAAATGCAGACTGACGTTGCAGGCAAAGCGGATGCGGCGACTACACTTACAGGCTATGGCATTACCGATGCCTATACAAAGACCGAAACTGATACAGCGGTAGGAAAAAAGGCAGATAAAGCGACCACGCTTACAGGTTACGGTATTGCCGATGCCTATACAAAGACTGAAACCGATACGGCGATAGGAAAAAAGGCAGATAAAGCAACTACGCTTACAGGTTATGGTATTGCCGACGCTTATACAAAGACTGAAACTGATACAGCGATAGGAAAAAAGGCAGATAAAGCGACTACGCTTACAGGTTACGGTATTGTCGATGCCTATACAAAGACTGAAACTGATACAGCGATAGGAAAAAAGGCAGATAAAGCGACCACGCTTACAGGTTACGGCATTACCGACGCTTATACAAAGACTGCTGCTGATGCAAAAATAACTGCGGCAACTGCCGATATGGCAACTAAAACGCAGGTAACGGCAGATATCGGCACAGCTAAAACAGCGCTTGAAAGCGCTTATCAGGCAGCAGATACGGCTTTAGGCAGCAGGTCAGCAGCTTTGGAAACAAAGACTGCAAAATTCAATACTGCCGGCGATAACCTGACGGGGATGGCGAATATTACCAGTACGGCGGCGACTTTGGGCGGCGTTGGCTTTGCTTCTGCGGGGGTTATGACAGGAGTTGCCAGCATTGACGATATTGCTATCGACGCCAGCCGTAACCTGTCCAATGCCGGTACTTATAACGGCGTGACAGTTGCGGCGGCAGGTATCAGCGGCACCAGCGTATTTAACGGTGCTGCGATAACCAATAACAGCTTCAACGGCGTGACATTGGAAAAAGGCGTCGACAATCACTATAAAGTGGGCGGCGTGGATGTGAGCGAGCTGAAAACTACTGTTGACAGCATCAGTGCTGACGGCGTTGGCACTGCCGATACGGCAGGTATCAAACGTGATACGACAGGTACGACGACTACCAGTATCGAAACCAATACCAAGATCAGCAGCAGCGGTATAACAACGAATAAAGTAACGGTCAGCGGTGCGACAGCTACAACGCTGGAAAACGGCAAGCTGACGGTGGGCGCAGCTACAGTGCAGAATATAGGTTTTGCAGTGGGCAGCAGCAGTTTGAATAATGGCAGTCTGACGGTAGACGGTAATAATAAACTGACGACAGCAGGACTGACGGCCAGTAAAGTAACTGTAGGAGCTGTAACAGTGAGCGGCGGCAAAGTGAGCGGACTGACGGACGCGGCTTTGAGTGTTGTCAGTACGGAAGCTGTAACAGGAAAGCAGCTAAACGCGACCAATACGACGGTCAGTGCTTTGGATACTGCTTACAAAGCAGCGGATACGCAGATACGGACTGATTTTGCGGCAGCAGATACGGCTTTGAGCGACAGAGCGGCAGCCTTGGAAACAGCCGCTACAGGTATGAGTTATGACGCTGGCAAGAATACTACCACCTTTACTGGCGGCGTGACGGCGACTGTACTGACGGCAGGAGAGTTTAAAGTCGGTGCAACAGGCTTCGGCTTTGGCAATGACGGCGCTTTAACGGCTAAAACTGTCAACGGTATAGAGATCAAAAAAGACGAATCAAAAGTAATGGTAGGCGGCATCGACCTGACGGCGCTGAGCAATGGTGATGTAGTTACCGATAATACCAAAGGCATCGGCCGGAATCAGGATACGGCAACGACTACTATCGAAACCAATACGGCGATCAGCAGCAGCGGCATCACTACTAATGCCGTAACTGCCAGCGGTACGGTAAAAGCAAGTGAATTTGTAGAAGGAAGCCAAAAACTTTCTGATAAATATGCTGCTAAAACAGCGCTGGCTGATTATACGACTACTACAGATATGAATACGAAGTTCGCTGATTACGCAACTACTACAGCAGTAGACACCAAACTTGCTGATTACGCTAAGAGCGACAGCGTTTACAGCAAAGCAGCGGCGGATACGGCCTTTGCTAAAGCAGGTGACGTCGATACTTTAAAAACAACAGTTGGTGACACTGATGGCGGTCTGGTAAAAGATGTTAAGGACCTGCAAAGCGGCAAGGCAGATAACGCGACTACGCTGGCCGGTTACGGCATTGCTGACGCGTATACGCAAACCGAAATCAATGAGAAGATCGTTGAAGCAACGAAGGATCTGGCGACCAGCGCGACCGTAACAGATATTCAAAGCGGGCTGGAGGAAGTGACTGGCAAAACGGCAGGGCTGAGTTATGATACTGCTTCCGGAAGCAGTAAGTTCAGCGGCAGCGTGGTTATTGGCAATGAGGGTGCTAAAACCCATACTCAAATCACAGATGATGCGATTATTTTCGGTGAGGGCACTGATAAGCAGGTCACAGTAGATGCCAGCGGTATCCACGTAGGTAAAAAAGCGGCCGGCGGCATTGCTTTATATGCCGATGCTGACGGTACGCATATCGATCACACCAGTCTGGTAACAGGCTCGGTAACGGCGGACAATCTGAACGGCGTCGCTATCAGCGGCAACGCAACTGACGGTTTGAGTGTAGGCGGCGTCAGTATCAAAGCATTGTCGGAACGTCTGGACAGCCTGGAACAGGATGGCGTAGCTACCGCCGACATGGGCGGCATCAAACGTACTGACGTTGTAGAAAACAGTGGCAAAACAATAATCGAAGACACAACCAGTTTTACTAAAGACGGCTTGAAAACAGCGAACCTGGAAGCGGCGACGGCTGCTCTCGGCGGCGTGAATTTTGCCGCAGGCGCAGTGACAGGCGTCAGCAGTATCAACGGCGTTGTTTTTGGCAGTGATGGTAAAATCGGCGGCGTGAGCCTGAGCGGCGGTAAAGTGGACGGCGTGGACGTTGGCTGGCTGGATCAGCGGGTAAAATCGCTGGAAGACAACGGCACAGGAGGCGGAGGTACGGGCGGCGGTGGCAGCAGTGCCAATACCAGCGGCATCCACAAGCCTGACGGCGATACTACTAACATCGAAGGCAATACCAGTATCACTACTGACGGTATTGACACTAATAAAGTCAATGCCAGCGATTCGATCGTTGTCGCTGATGGTGAAAAGAATAAAACAGTTATCAGTAAAGACGGTATTCTGGTGGCCGAAGGCGAAAAGAATCAGGTCAAGATCAATGAAGATGGTATCCACGTTGGTAAAAACAGCTCGGTCGTCAACGACACCGACGGCTTTATTACGGATAAAGGACTGTATATCGGCGTCAGCAGCAGCAGCGATACCAGCACAGCCAAATTCAGCGTTGCCCCTAACGGCAACCTGAGCAGCAAAGCTGGAGACTACGGTTTCAGCAATACCTCGGCAGACGGCGCCAAATTTACCCACAGCGGTGATACGGCTTACGGCACAGGCAGCCAGCTGGATACTACGATCCAGGGCAATAAGGTGACTACCGGCAGGATAGATACGGAGGAGTTATACGTAGACGGTAATAAGGTAACTGTAGCCGGAGGTACTATTAACCAGACTGACGCCGTAAACAACCATTTGAGCGGTGCTGATGCCGACGGGAATACAGTGACTAATGACTTTAAGACCAGCGCTGTGAACGGAACGACACAGGCGGCTGAGAAAACCTCGGCTGACGGTAAGGAAAGCAGCAAGACCGTCAATAATACCTCGGCAGGCGGTACCAGCGTGACGACCAGCAGGACCACGACCGACAGCAAAGACAATGTGACGGTGAAGGAAAGCAGCTTCGGCACGAATGAAAAAGGTATGACGCTGAGCATGAGCAATAAGGTAACTGACAAAGACGGAAAGGTTACTAAAGACACCAGCGGCACGATCACGATGACCGGCGACAGTATCAGCGTCAGCAAAACAACGACGACTACGGAAAAAGACGCTGACGGCAACGAGAAAGAAGTCACCAAGACCAGCGGCACCACGATCGGCAGCGGCGAAGTGACCTTGAAACGCGAGGACGGCAGCACGATAGAAGTAGGCAGCGCCATTGAAGGTATGCAGAGTGATATGCGAGAGCTGGACGGCAGGGTCAGCCGTATGGGAGTCGAGATCAAGGAAGTGGGCGCACTGAGCGCCGCTTTGGCAGGTCTGCATCCGCAGCCTGAAAACGCCAACAGCCGTGCGGATTTCGCAATGGCGATGGGCAGTTATGAGGGCAAGCAGGCGCTGGCAGTAGGCGGGTTCTATCGCCCTGACAAACGGACGATGCTGAGTATCGGGGCATCGACGACCAGCAGCAAGCATATGATGAATATGGGTATCAGCATTGCGCTGGACAGGCTGCCGGAAGCAGAGCGCAGGGCGAAGGAAGCGGCCAAAGCGGCTGGCGTTGAGCAGGAAACACTGAACAGGGTGCTGGAGCGTCTGGCGGCTTTGGAGCAGGATAACAGGCGTTTGCAGGCTGATAATGAAAAGCGTGATGTTGCCTATGAGAAACTGGCTGCTGATTATACGCAGCTGAAAGAAAAATATATAGAAGAAACTGCTGACAGGCAGCAGCCTGAACAAGCTGAGGCTGAAGAATAAATGTTGGGGGTTGGATGGTAATGAAAAAGACAGTAATCTTATTGATATTAACTTTGATGATGGTGGTGAGTGGTATGTGTTATGCGGCAGGAGATGGCAGTGACTTGAACAGGCAGCAGAAGGTGGCCGATAAGTTTATGGCAGTACTCAGCGGCGATGCTGCGGCTGTAACGCAGCTGCAGGTAGATATGGTGCCGGAGCTGGCAGAGAAGATGACGGCGGCTAATTTTGCCGCTTTGCAAAAGCAGCTGAAGGAACAGTTCGGTATTCAGAAATCGGTGCGTTTTGCGGTTTATGAGCGGGTCGACCAGGGCGACCGCCTGACGTATCTTGTAGGCTTCAGCAGGCAGCAGGCTGTGCGCGCGGTATATGGTTTCGATAAAAACGGTAAGCTGAGCGAATTCGTTTTTGTACCGCTGGAAGTAAAGGCGGTACAGAAATAAAAATCAATAAAACCCAATAAAAAAGGCCGGACTGTTAAGTCCGGCCTTTTTATATAGATAAGGTCTGTTACCAGGTGAACCAGGTATAGATGCTGAATACTGTCAGCAGCATGACTTCTAAAATAAACATCGGTTTGAGGGTCTTGAAGAAGTCGGCTTTAAAATAATCCAGGGTGACGATAAAACACATATGGGTCGGCGTCAGCATTTGTCCGGCTACGCCGAAGGCCATGGCCACGCCTGCCAGGTTCAGGTCGCCGGGCGACAGGGCTGCTACGATGGGCATAACGATCGCTACATGACCCTGTGACAGACCTGTCAGGATGCCGATAATAAAGGAGATAGCTGCGATAATGACAGGTACGGGCAGCGGTGAGGCTTTAAAATCTTCCACGATGGTATGCAGAACGTTGGTATCGGTCAGGATCTGGATAAAATAGAGGATGCACAAAACGTTCATCAGCATTTTCCAGTCGCAGGCGCCGGTAAAAACTTCTTTGATGTTCAGGACGCGGCTTGTCATACGCAGGACCGGGATCATGGCGAAGGTGACCAGAGCCATAGCGGTGGAGGCGTTAAGGTCGCAGAAAACTACCAGCATGAAGTTGATTACGACCGGGGAAAGCGACAGTACTAGGTTCATAATGTCCTGACGGCGTTCGGCCGGATCGACATCTACATTGCTGTTAGCGGGCATATCCAGCGGCCGGATGAGCACCAGCCAGCCCAGGGCAAATGCCAGCAGGGTCAGCCAGCACAGGTGGGCGATAAAGTCGCTGAAGGCAACGCCGGCGATGCTGCAGGCCATGATCATGCCGGGTATGATGGGACTGGAAAATTCAAAGATATGCCGGAACCAGAAATTGATGGCGGCTTTATGTTCTTTGGTAAGGTCTGTATTGCGGCTGGCCGCTTCGACGATGGGCGCAGAAAAACGTGCGCCGCCCAGCGAAGGCAGCAGGCCGAGAAAAGCTGGCATAATGGCCAGTGTAAATTTTTCGCTGGCAAATAAGCGCTGCAGGGCGCGGATCATTCCGTCTAAAGCGCCGCTGGTACGCAGCTCGATTTCCAGGCACATGACAAAATAGAGCGCCAGGATCAGGTCGTAGGTGCGCTGCATGGTAAGCGTGGTGGTGAAGGCGCTGACCAGATAATGGAACTGAGGGGCTACTAAAGCCCAGATCAGCAGGCCGCCTGCCAGGATCGCCGGACCGATGGGGATGTGGCGGCGCAGCAGGATGATGATCAGCAGCATTGCTAAAGCGATCACGAGAAAAATATTCATTTTAAAACCTTCTCACTCTCAAATAATATATCTATTATACAAAGAATGCAGAGAAATTTCCATATTCGGCTGAAAAAAGGTATAATAAAAGAAAATATACTTCTGGAGGTGTACTATGTATATCAGTCGCTTATGTTTGCAGAATTACCGCTGTTATGATAATTTTGAGATAGATTTCAACAAAGAACTGACTGTTATCGTAGCTGAAAACGGTAAGGGCAAAACAGCTATTCTAGATGCGGTCGCTGTAGCTTTAGGGCCTTATCTGGCGTGCTTTGACGGTGTTAAGGCCAACCAGATCAGTGATACGGATGTACGCCAGACCAAAGATACTGTAGGCAGGACTTTGGAGCATGTGCTGCGGATGAAAAGCCAGTATCCCGTTGTGATTGGGGCAGAAGGCGTTGTTGACGGCGAAAAGATCACATGGAAAAGAGAATTGAAGGCGGCCGGGGGGCGGACGACGATCCTGAATGCGAAGGCTTTGAGCGAGTATGGGCGGCATATGGTCAAGGCGCTGCGGGAGGTCAACGACAGTAAAATAATTTTGCCGGTCATGGCTTATTATGGTACCAGCAGGATGTGGAAGGATAATAAGCTGTTCGAGCTGCGCAAGGATATCAGTCTGGAGCGCGGCAGCGGCTACGTCGATTGTATGGAGCCTTCGTCATCATATAATACTTTTGGGCAGTGGTTCAAATATGCGGCGATGAGCGCGATGGAATTTGACCGTTATCTGGCCGAGAGCGGAAAAAAGGATGAAAAGAATCCGTATACGGAAGTGCTGAAGGCTGTGCGTCAGGCGATCATTACCTGTATCGGCAGTATGGGCTGGACGGATATAGATTACAGCTTTGCTTTTCAAAATCTGATCATTATGCATGAAACGATGGGCGTATTGCCGCTGGAGGCTTTGAGTGACGGTACCCGCAGCGTGATCAGTATGGCGGCAGATCTTGCGTACCGGATGGTGCGGCTGAATCCTGACCTTGGCGCCATGGCGGCTCTTGAAACGCCGGGCATCGTACTGATCGACGAAGTCGATATGCATTTGCATCCTTCCTGGCAGCAGGCGGTAGTGTATGATGTGCGGAAGGCGTTTCCCAACGTACAGTTTATTGTGACGACTCACAGTCCGCAGGTTCTGAGCACGGTCCCTGCTGAGGCTATCCGTATCCTGCGCTGGGACAATAATCTGATCAATATCGATAAACCTGCCTTTTCTTTAGGCGCTGAAAGCTTTCAGCTGCTCAAGGATATTCAGAATGTCGACACGCGCCCGCAGGCATTGCCGATCGTGAAGGATCTGTACAGGTATCTGATGCTTGTGAGCGAGGATAAATGGGATACGGACGAGGCCAGGGAGCTGCGCAAACGTCTGGACGAATGGTCTAAAGGGTGTGAACCGGCTTTGGTCCGTGCTGATACGGAAATCAGGATGAAGTCTTTCAGGAGGAAGAAAAAATGAAACGGGTGTACAAATCTCCGGCTACACCCGAGCGCCTGTGCAGTTATGTGAAGGCGTTCCCGGACGAGACCTGGGAGCATTTCCGCCGGCGCAACCGCAGGGGCTACCGCGAAGTAAAGCAGCAGCTGCTGCAGGATCAGCACGGTTTATGCGCGTATTGTGAGATCAGTATCAAGCTGGCTGAGTTTGAGGACAATGTTGATGATTTCAGGGTGGAGCATTTCTTCCCCAAAGTAGCTACACAGCTTGAAAAACACAATTATCACCTGGACTGGCATAATCTGCTTGGTGTTTGCCATGGCGGCAGCCAGCCCTATGTGTCGGACCCTGAATGGCGTTATTCCAGCAGGAAGAATGACCGGAGCTGTGATGTACCAAAGGGCGGGAAACCGATTTCCGAGCGGATACTGAACCCGCTGAAGATACCGGCGTCAGTCAGGCTGTTTCGTTATCAGGAGCATACCGGTAAGATGATCGTTGACGAAAGTTCCTGTCCGAAAAAACTGCAGGCCAAGGCGCGCAATACGATCCGCGAGCTGAATCTGAACGCGCCGCGGCTGCAGCGGATGAGACTGGCGCTGATCAGGATACTGGAGGACGAGATAAACAGTGCTTTGGCTGGCGGAGCGGTGCTGGAGGAGTTTTTGCCGCTGCTGGCGGAAAGTATCCTGCTGCCGGATGAAGATGGCAATTATCAGCCGTTTTTTTCAGTGGCGCGCTGGTATCTGGGTGAATTTGCCGAGGATATTTTAAGGGAAAATAATTATGCGATGTAACGCACTCCTGCTTAAAAATAACTTTTTAAGCAGGAGTTTTTTTGTGGAGGTAGAAAGTAATAATTATCATGTTTTCAGATAATTGCAGAAAGATATAGGGGAGCGGAGAAATATGGAATTAACTAAGAAAGCGTTTAAAGCGTATGATGTGCGCGGCGTTGTGCCGACAGAGGTCAATGCGGAGATGGCTTATCGGGTAGGGCGCGTTTTTGCGGCGATGTTTGCAGCTGAAAAAGTTGTGGTCGGGCATGATATACGCTTGAGCGGGCGCGAGCTGGTCGATGCTTTGACGGAAGGGCTGCGGCACGGCGGCAGTGATGTGATCGATATCGGGCAGTGCGGTACGGAGATGATTTATTTCGCGACGGCACATCTGGACGCTGACGGGGGGATCATGGTAACGGCCAGTCACAATCCGGCAGAGTATAACGGGATGAAGCTCGTGCGCCGAGGAGCCAGACCGATCTCGGCCGATACGGGACTGATGGAGATCGCTGATATGGTGGTCGACAGTAAGGATTTTCCTCATGTCAAGGTGCCGGGCAAGACGGAGGGTGCTGTAAGACGTTATGATATCATGCCGGAATATATCGAGCATTTGCTGGGATATATAGACATCAAGTCGCTGAAACCGCTGAAGATAGTGGCTAACCCTGGGAACGGCGGCGCCGGCCCGGTCTTGAACGAGCTGGCCAAATATCTGCCTTTTGAATTTATCAAGATCAATGAAATACCTGACGGGACTTTCCCGAACGGGGTGCCTAATCCGCTTTTGGTACCAAATCGCGAGGCTACGGCAAAACTGGTGCGCGAATATCAGGCTGATCTGGGCGTGGCCTGGGACGGCGATTTTGACCGCTGCTTTTTGTTTGATGAAAAAGCCGAATTTATTGAAGGCTATTATATAGTCGGTTTGCTGGCAGAGGTATTTCTGCGCAAGCAGCCGGGCGCCAAGATCATGTATGACCCGCGTCTGACCTGGAACACGCAGGAGGTTGTGGATGCGGCTGGCGGTGTTGCTGTGCGCTGCAAGAGCGGGCATGCCTTTATGAAGGAATGTATGCGTGCCAATGAGGTGCTGTACGGCGGCGAAATGTCGGCGCATCATTATTTTAAAGATTTTTCCTACTGTGACAGCGGCATGATACCCTGGCTGTTGGTGGCGGAGCTGTTATGCACCAGCGGTAAAACTTTGTCGGAGCTGGTCGAAGAACGGATGGAAAAATTTCCCTGCAGCGGCGAGATCAACCGCAAGGTTGAAGATTCAGCGGCCGTACTGGCGGCGATCGAGGCTGAATATGCGCCCGGCGGTCAGGTCGATAAGCTGGACGGGCTGAGCATTGATTATTCCGAATGGCGTTTCAATGTGCGTGTTTCCAATACAGAGCCGGTGATGCGTCTGAATGTTGAGACCAGAGGCGATAAAAAGCTGCTGGCTGAAAAAACAGCGGAACTGCTGGAACTGATCGGCGGCGAAGAAGCCTGACAGAGCCCGCGTCTGATCGGTGCTGGCGGCAATCAAGGTAAGTGTTTATTTAAAAATTTATTTCCTGTTCAAGTGGAGAAAGAGTGATACAGATGACTGCAATCAAACAAGTACGCAAGGCTGTTATTCCGGCGGCCGGATTAGGCACGCGTTTTCTGCCTGCTACTAAAGCTACACCGAAGGAGATGCTGCCGATCGTTGATAAGCCGACGATCCAGTATATTATTGAAGAAGCGCTTGCTTCGGGAATAGAAGATATTCTGATTATTACCGGGCGCAGCAAACGTGCTATCGAGGATCATTTTGACCGCAGTATCGAACTGGAATTGAACCTTGCGGCCGGCGGTAAAGCGCAGGAGCTGGAGATGGTCAAAAAGATCTCTGATATCCGGATCCACTATATTCGCCAGAAAGAGCCGCGCGGATTGGGGCATGCTATTTTATGCGCGAAGCAGTTTATCGGCGATGAGCCTTTTGCGGTGCTTTTGGGCGACGATGTAGTAGACGGTGAAGTACCGGCACTGAAACAGCTGATGGATGTTTATGATAAAACCGGGGCCAGTGTTTTGGGCGTACAGGAGGTGCCGCAGGAAAAGGTATCGTCTTATGGTATCGTAGCGTCCGAGCCTACGGCCGAACCGCGCACCTTTACGGTCAGCGATATGGTCGAGAAGCCGGGCGTTGAGGAAGCGCCTTCGCGGCTGGCTGTTTTGGGGCGTTATATCATCAATCCCGAGGTGTTCCCGATCCTGGAGGCTACCAAGCCGGGACGCGGTAATGAGATCCAGCTGACGGACGCATTGAAGGAGCTGGCTAAACTGCAGAAGATGTATGCTTATAATTTTGAAGGACGTCGTTATGACGTCGGCGATAAACAGGGCTTTTTGGAGGCGACGGTGGAAATGGCGCTGAAGCGTCCTGATCTGAAGGATAAGTTTTTAGCATATTTACAGACTATTGTCAGTAAGAACTAAGGAGATTGAATGATGAATGTTCTGGTTACCGGCGGTGCCGGTTATATTGGTTCACATGTAGTTGAAGAATTGCAGAAAAACGGTTTCACACCGATCGTTTACGATAATCTTTCCACAGGCCATGTGGCTGCAGTGCCTGAAGAGGTGCAGCTGGTGGAGGGCGATATCCATGATGTTGCTTTTTTGAAGCATATCATGGCCCAGTTTGAGATCGACGCGGTCATTCATTTTGCTGCCAGCAGTCTGGTCGGCGAATCGATGGAAAATCCTTCCAAGTATTATTTTAATAATGTGGAGGGGTCGCTGCATCTTTTGGAAGCAATGAAAGGCGCCGGCGTAGATTATATCGTTTTTTCGTCGACGGCGGCAGTATACGGAGAGCCTGAGAGCGTTCCCATTAAAGAGGACAGCTGTCTGAACCCGACTAATGTTTACGGCCGCACGAAGCTGATGATCGAAAAAATGCTGGCTGATTATGATATGGCTTATGAGATGCGTTATGTGGCGCTGCGTTATTTTAACGCCGCAGGAGCTTCGCCGAGCCGTGATATCGGCGAAGACCATGATCCTGAATCGCATTTGATCCCGCTGGTTTTAAAAACTGCGCAGGGCGTACGCAGGCAGGTTGCCATCTATGGTACTGATTATGCTACTGCAGACGGTACCTGTGTGCGTGATTATGTTCATGTCTGCGACCTGGCAACGGCACATGTTCTGGCACTCAAGCATCTGCTGGCTGGAGGAGCGAGCCGCGTGTATAATCTGGGCAGTGAAAATGGTTTCAGCGTGCGCGAGATCATCGATGCTGCTAAAAAGATTACGGGGATAGACTTTACTGTGGTGGAAGAAAGCCGCCGCAGCGGCGATCCGGCTGTGCTGATCGCTTCTTCGGAGAAGATCAGGGACGAGCTGGGCTGGGTGCCTAAGTGCAGTACTGTCAATGAAGTTATCAGTACGGCCTGGAAATGGCATAAGGGACACCCGCAGGGCTATGAAGGCTGAAAATGTAAGACCGGTTTGCCTGGGCAGCCGGTCTTTTTGCTTTCAAGCCGTTTTTTTGTTAAAATAAGAGTTCAGGAAGAAGAAAACAGAGGACGAAAAAATGCAGCTTGTTGTAGATAAAATTGCCAGGAGTTTTGGCATTAATGAAATATTTAAGGATATCAGCTTTATGATCGATAAAGGTGAAAAAATTGGGCTGGTAGGCGTAAATGGCAGCGGCAAAACAACGCTGCTGCGCTGTCTTTTGGCTCCGGAAACGGTTGACGGTGGTGTGGTGCGTTTTGAACCCGGCTTGAAGATCGGTTATGTGGAGCAGGGGTTTCAGAATATCGGCACCGGCAGTTTGTGGCAGTTTATGCTGCGCTCCTGCCCGGAGATAGTGACGATGCGTGAAGAACTGGCGGCTTTGGAAGCACGTTCTGCCCAGCTGGAACCGGGTACGGAGCTGGATGGGGTTTTAGAGGAATACGCCCGTGTGACCAAACGTTACGAACATGTCGACGGATATAATTATGAAGCGTTTATTAAAAGAGTCTTGATTGGCCTGGGTTTTGAAGAAGCGGTCTGGGTCCGGGCAGTGGAGTACGATTTCGCCGAACAGAAAACCAGGATGATGCTGGCGGCGGCCCTGGTGCGGCAGCCTGATTTTCTGATTTTGGATGAGCCTACAAATCATCTGGATATTGCTATGACTGAGTGGCTGGAGAAGTATCTGCAGGAATTTAAGGGCGGGCTATTGGTAGTCAGTCATGACCGTGCGTTTCTTGATAATATCGCTACACGGATACTGGAAATGGAAGGCGGGCATCTGACTTCCTTCAAAGGCAATTACAGCAAATATCTGGTGCAGAAAGAGCTCCAGACTGCAACACTGGAAGCTGCTTATGCTTCGCAGCAGGATTATATCGCACGGACGGAAGCCTATATCCGTCGTTTTAAAGCGGGCATCAAAAGTAAGATGGCGCGTGGACGCCAATCTCAGCTGGATCGTCTGGAGCGGATGGACGCGCCTGTGCAGCATGAGGAATTTGCCCTGCGCCTGCCGCCTGCGCCGGAGTCTGCTGAACGGGTGCTGATTTTGGATAACCTTTCTGTTGGTTATGGCGATAATGTACTGCTGCATGATATAGATTTGGTGCTGCGCAAGGGTGAAAAGGTTGGCTTGCTGGGTCCTAACGGTACCGGTAAAACGACATTGCTGAAAACTGTTTTAGGCGAGCTGCCGCCGCTGAAGGGAACAGCGCAGATCGGCAATCGTGTGAAGGTAGGGTATTTTTCGCAGAGCTATGAAAGGCTTGCTCCCAAACAGACGCTGCTGGATAATTTTTTGGTGGAATATGGCTTTACTGAGGAACGTACGCGTTCACTGCTTGGCGGGATGCTGTTTCACGGCGACGACGTTTTTAAAGAGATCGGCACTTTGTCAGGCGGCCAGAAGGCACGTCTGGTATTGCTGAAGCTGGTGCTGGACGGGGCAAACTGCCTGGTGCTGGACGAGCCGACCAACCATCTTGATATTATGGCGCGGGAGACTGTGGAAGCTGCTTTGACTGCTTTTGACGGAACGGTGCTGGTGGTCAGCCATGACCGTTATTTTATCAACGAGATCGCTGACAGGATCTGGGAACTGGAAGATCACCGGGTCTGTGATTATAAAGGCAATTATGATTTTTATTTAGAAGAAAAGGCTAAAAGACGGCTGCTGCAGGCTGCCGTGCCGAGCAGCGCCCCTGTGCAGAGGAAGGCTGCGCCTGAGCCGATAAGCAGTACTGTAAAAAGTTCCGGCAGGCATAAGCGTGCCTACAGCCCGCAGGAAGCAGAAAAGCTGCTGGCAAAAGTTGAATTGAGTATTCGTGAACAGGAGGCTTTGCTGGGGGTGCTGGAAGGACGAATGGCCGATCCTGACAGCCATACAGACCCGGAAGCCAGCGCTGCTTTGGCGGCGGAGCATGCTGCCCTGCAAGCGGAAATCGAGAAGCTGATGCTGCGCTGGGAAGAACTGATGACAGCGGCAGAAGCGTTACAGGAGTAAGCAGAAGATGTTAAATGCAATGACGGACGAAGAATATATGCAGTTGGCGCTGCAGGAAGCCCGGGCGGCTGACGTGATCGGCGAGATACCGATCGGCGCCGTACTTGTGGTTGAAGGTGAAGTTGTAGCGAGGGCGCATAATATGCGCGAAACCTGGAACGATGCGACGGCGCACGCCGAGGTCATCGTGATCAGGGAGGCGTGTAAAAAGCTGGGCCGCTGGCGTTTAGAGGGGGCTGTGCTTTATGTTACAGTCGAGCCCTGTCCGATGTGTTCGGGCGCTATCGTCAACAGTCGTATCGACAAGGTTGTTTACGGCTGTCCTGATGCTAAAGCCGGAGGGGCAGAGTCGATCTTTAATATCATCAGTAATCCCAATCTTAATCATACGGCACAGGTCGTCAGCGGTGTCTGTGAAGCCGAATGTGCACAGGTAATGAAGGATTTTTTTAGACGCAGACGTGCAGAAAACAGGCTGGCAAAGGCTGG
>ENA-ORUX01001521-ORUX01001521.1-human-gut-metagenome-genome-assembly--contig:-NODE-1521-length-17551-cov-2.557042_pt1 | contig 17551 bp, 16 predicted proteins | sample MGYA00242087_ERZ509225 | MGnify/ENA primary metagenome ERZ509225 (study PRJEB26280, sample SAMEA2338864) | human gut metagenome | biome: human gut; feature: human-associated habitat; material: faeces... | reverse complement strand
AGGCGGAGATCGAGAGAATGTTGCAGAGCTAACCTCCGACTCCTTTCACCCAAGCACCTACTTCCGGCAAGCCGGGCGTTCCGCACGCACGGAAAATCGCAGAAAACGAAACCATGATCTCTTTAGACAACCTCACCGTCAGCTATGGCGGCTGGACGCTTTTCGACAACATATCCCTGCTCATCAACCCCAAGGACCGCATCGGCCTGGTCGGTAAGAACGGCGCCGGTAAAACGACTCTGCTGCGTCTGATCGTGGGCGAACAGCAGCCCACCTCGGGTTCGATCTCCTACAACGGCGAATGCACGATCGGCTACCTCCCGCAGCAGAGGCGCGTAGCGGACACTACGACACTCGTCGAAGAGACGGCCAAAGCCTTCGACGAAGTGCTGAAGCTCGAAGCCGAAATCGCCCGCCTCACCCGCGAAATCGCCGAGCGCACCGACTACGAATCGTCCGACTACGAATCGCTGCTCCACCGGCTGAACGAAGCGACCGACCATTATCACATCCTGGGCGGCGATACCCGCGAAGCGGACATCGAGAAGACGCTGCTCGGTCTGGGATTCAAGCGTAGCGACTTCCAGCGTGCCACGAGCGAATTTTCGGGCGGCTGGCGCATGCGCATCGAGCTGGCGAAACTGCTGCTGCGCCGGCCCTCGATTTTCCTGCTGGACGAGCCGACCAACCACCTGGACATCGAGTCGATCCAGTGGCTCGAGGATTACCTGAAAAACTACAACGGCGCGGTGCTGCTCATCTCGCACGACCGCGCCTTTCTGGATAACGTGACCACCCGTACGGTGGAGATCTCGCTGGGCAAAGCCTACGACTACAAAGTCCCCTACTCCCGATACGTCGTGCTGCGTGCCGAACGGCGGGCGCAGCAGATGGCCGCTTACGAAAACCAGCAGCGGATGATCGAAAAGACCGAAGAGTTCATCGAGAAATTCCGCTACAAGCCTACCAAATCGAACCAGGTGCAGTCGCGCATCAAGCAACTCGACCGTCTGGAGCGTATCGAGGTCGAGGAGGAGGATCTCGCCACGCTCAACATCAAGTTCCCGCCCGCGCCCCGCTCGGGGCAGATCGTCGCGGAGATCAGCGAGGCCGGCATGTCGTTCGGCGAGAAACATGTCTTCAGCGGCGCGAATTTCGTCATCGAGAAGGGCGACAGGATTGCGTTGGTAGGCCGCAACGGCGAGGGCAAGACGACCCTCGCACGCATGCTGATCGGCCAGCTGACGCCCACCGAAGGGTCGGTGCGCCTCGGGGCGAACGTCAATATCGGCTATTACGCCCAGAATCAGGAAGACCTGATGAACGGCGATTTCACGGTTTACGACACGCTCGACCGCGTAGCCGTCGGCGACGTGCGCACACGTCTGCGGGACATTCTCGGCGCCTTCCTGTTCCGGGGCGAGGACATCGACAAGAAGGTCAAGGTACTCTCCGGCGGCGAACGCGCACGACTGGCGATGGCCCGTCTGATGCTGGAGCCTTACAACCTGTTGATCCTCGACGAGCCGACCAACCACATGGATATGCGCTCGAAAGATATTCTCAAGAACGCCATCATGAAATACGACGGTACGGTGATCGTCGTCTCCCACGACCGCGAGTTTCTCGACGGCATGGTTTCCAAAGTCTATGAGTTCCGGAACGGCGGCGTACGCGAATACCTCGGCGGCATCTACTATTTTCTCGAAAAACGCAAACTGGAATCCTTGCAGGAGGTGGAGCGTAAGGACGCTCCCGCGAAAGAGACGGCGCCGAAAGCCAGCTCTTCGGGCAAACTGACCTACGAACAGAAGAAAGAGCAGGAAAAACTCCTGCGCAAGCTCCGCAAGGCGGTCGAAACGATCGAAGCGTCGCTGGCCGATCTGGAGAAGAAGATCGCGGATTACGACCGCAAATTCGCCGAAGCGACCCAATACAACGAAGCCGACTACAAGGCTTACAACGAGTTGAAAGCCGAATACGACCACCAGATGCACGAATGGGAGAAGGCGTCGTACGAACTGGAAATCACCGAAGGAGAGTAACGATCGGAGCCGGAAGAAAGCCAACAGCACCATGAAAGCACTTATCCTCAACGGATCGCCCCGTCCGCAGGGAGTTGTCGTCCAGGCGCTCCGCACCGCCGCCGACACCTTGCGGCAGGCCGGAGCCGACATCGAATGGATCGACGCTTACCGGATGGAATTCCGTCCCTGCACGGGCTGTATGCAGTGCCGCACGACGAACATCTGTCCGCTGCCCCGCGATGCGGCCCATGCCGTCGGCGAACAGATCCGGCAGGCCGATCTGCTCGTGGTGGGGACTCCGACCTACTGGGGCGGTATGTCGGCCCGGCTGAAGATGCTCTTCGAACGGCTCGTTCCGATTTTCATGGGCGAATCGGCTCTCGGCTTTCCGCAGCCCCGGCAAAAAGGCAAACGTGCACTCGTCATCGCTGCCTGTACGACGCCCTGGCCTTTCAACATCCTCGCACGGCAGAGCCGGGGTGCCGTCCGTTCGGTCCGTGAAATATTGGGTACGGGAGGGATGAAAGTCCGGACCTGCGAAATCCCCGGCACCCGGAAAATGAACGGCAAACTCCCCGAAAAGGAGGCCCGGCGAATCATCGCACGCACCCGAAGAATCGTTCGAAAAATAGAATAAAATTTTGGCGACCGCCGATTCGACCGTCCGGATAAAGAACACCGAAAAGCATGATTCCGGGCCCGATCCGAAAAGCCGCACGACAAAAAGACAAAAAAAATCAACTAACGAACCGACCAATACCATGACGGAAAACCTTGTATTCGGCATCCGCCCCGTAGTCGAAGCGATCGAAGCGGGCAAACAGATCGAAAAACTCTACATCCGCAAAGGCGCCGAAGGGCAGTTGATGACCGAACTGCGCGACCTCTGCCTGCGGCATCGCATCCGCACGCAGGAGGTGCCCGTCGAGAAGCTCAACCGCCTCACGCGCGGCAACCACCAGGGCGTCGTCGCCCAGATCTCCCCCATCGGCTACGTCGAACTGAACGACATTCTGGAACGGGTGCCCGAAGACGAAACCCCGCTGATCGTCCTCTTCGACGGCGTGACGGACGTGCGTAACTTCGGAGCCATCGCCCGCTCGGCCGAATGTGCCGGAGCGCACGGACTGATCGTACCGCTGAAGAATGCCGCTCCCGTCAACTCGGAGGCGATTCGTTCGTCGGCGGGTGCGCTGACCGCCATTCCCGTCTGCCGCGTCGGTTCGATCCGCAACACGCTCAAAGCGCTCCAGGCAGAAGGCTACCAAGTGGTAGGCGCTACGGAGAAAAGCCGCAAGCTGCTCTACGACGCGGATTTCCGCAAGCCTACGGCACTCGTCATGGGTGCCGAGGATACCGGCATTTCGAAAGAGGTGCTGAAACTCTGCGACGAACAGTTGGCCATTCCGATGATCGGCAAGATCGAATCGCTCAATGTCTCGGCTGCAGCGGCGGTACTGTTGTTCGAAATCGTACGCCAGCGAATCGGCTAATCCTGCCCTCCAACCTTCCGATGCCATGCCCCTGCTGCGCGACTTATTCGGCCTGTTTCGCTCCGAGCCGGATCATCCGACAGCCCGAAAGCCCAAACCGAAGCCCGAGACCAGAAAACCCGTCCGCAGGCAAAAGACGATCGTCCATCCGATAGTCGGAGAGGTGACCCTCTCGCAAAGCCGACGGGCACGGCGCATTTCGCTCTGCGTACGGCCGTACGGCCCCGTCCGGCTCTCCTACCCTTACGGCGTCTCGACCGCCCGGGCCTTGGAATTTCTGGAAAGCCGCATCGGATGGATTCAGACGGCCCGGGATCGAATAGCCGAGCGGCTCGCCCAACAACCTCCACGCCCCACCCTTTCGCCCGAAGAAGAACTCCGCCGACGGGAACAGTTGCGGCGCGAAGCGGTGGCTGTACTACCGTCCCGCGTAGCGGAACTCGCAGTGCGAACCGGTCTGCAATACCGTTCGGTAACGATCCGGGCCACCCGCTCCAAATGGGGCTCCTGCAACGGGCGCAACGACCTGTCGCTGAGCCTGTACCTGATGACGCTGCCCGAACATCTGCGGGATTTCGTCATCCTCCACGAACTCTGCCACACCGTCCACCACGACCATTCGCCCCGCTTCCATGCGCTGCTCGACCGGCTGGTCGGGGGTAAAGAAAAACTCCTCAACAAGGAGCTGAGGAGTTACAGGGCCTATTGATAAATTCCCATTCACATCTATAGGCGAATCGAGAAATTACTCTTAACGATTCAGACCTCACTATCGATCATTCCTTCAGAATGCCGAATCGCCGGTTTTTATAGTCAATCACGATCGTCTTATCCAAAAAATAACGATTTCCGGTCAAGCCCCAATAACCCGAACGATCCAGATTTTTGTCATTCAACATGTCACTGCCATAAACAGGTAATGAATTATCTAACTCTTCTTTTCCGAGCATTATCTTTACGTCAGGAATATAACCATAAACATCCACTGGTTTACCCCAGGATAAAACGGTCAAAGAATCGACACAGCGGTCGGGGTTGCTTATCCGGGCAATTTTCGAGAGCGACGACAACAATGGGAATATACTGGAACCCGTGTCGAACATCACTCTATAGGTTATATCCCCGATTTGTAATGGAAGGAATACCAAATTACTCTCTTTTACATACTCGATATCGACAAACTCCACTCGCTGCTCCCAATCGGAAGGGAGGGATTCGATACCGCACAATCTTTGATTCTTGTAATCGATAATTAATATTTTCCCTTCAAAAAGATCGGCTGCAATCGTTCCTATGTGTTTAATCGTAGAAGTACAAAGCGAATCTTTGGTCATTTCTGTTCCGAAATCTTCAAAAAAAACAACACGTCGATTCGGAAACTCCACACCGTCCAATTGGATCGAAAGGTCGGCGAAGCAAGGATAAGAAGCACCTTGAAGGAAAACAGTTTGCGTGGTATCGATCTTTTCCCGGATATCCGAAGCCATTGCCAAATAGGGAGCAAATGCCTTTCCATAGATCATAGTCGAGCAAGCCCCGAGATCAAACTGGGCTTCAAAAGCATAGGGCAGTTCTTCTATCTTCAAAGGGACAATCATCGCTGTTTTCTCAATCAATCTTCCACCCAAGTTACCTGAACTCCATGAAAAATGAATCCAGGGCAAAGTATCGTCGGTCATAAATCGATCACTTTGGGCTTCCGCAGATTTCGGGATCATCGCTAATAAGATAACGACTAACGGAACCAATAAGAATCTCATATTTACAACATTAATAATTGATAATGACTTAAACGACGACTCAATCGCCGGAAATCAGTTTACCCGAAAAAATATTCTCTCTTAAAATAATTTCTTTCTCGACCGGGTGACGACGAAATCCTTCAGGTAGAAAGGCTCGAAGTACGCGATATCCTCCGTGCGGCCCGCATCGAGCGCCTCCTGTGCCAGCCGCGCAAGCCCTCGGGCAGAAGGCGCCACCTGGATCAGCGTCGCATCGGGCAGCAATCCGGCACATTTGGCCGCACCGTTTCCGAAAATCACGAAAGGACGTCCGTCTCCGCGCCATGCCGCGAAACTCTCCGCCGTAACGACCTCGGCGGATACGTCCGAAAGAGGAGTTCCCGCAGCATCGAATACCCGGGTATAAACCTCCATGCGGCGGGCGTCCACCATCGGGCAGAGGCACGCCTCCTCCCAGCGATCGACCGAGAGAATCCCCGCTTCGTAATCCTCTTTCGCAACTTCGGTCAGGGCATCCAGGGAACCGATCGCCACCAGCGGGATCCGCAACCCGTAGCACAGTCCCTTAGCGAACGAAACGCCGATACGCAGCCCCGTATAGGAGCCGGGCCCCTTGCCGACAGCGACGGCATCCAGCTCTTCGGGAGCGATCCCGGTCTGCGACAGCAATTCATCGACGAAAACTCCGACCTGGCGGGCGTGGTCGCGCCCCTGATCGCTCTCCCGGAGCGAGATCAACTCCCCGTCCCGGGCCAAACCGACCGAACAGATGTCCGTGCCGGTTTCGATACATAGAATAAGTGACATATCTTTTTTCTTTCGTTTTTCAATCCAAACACCTCCGGCAGACCTTCGCACCGACATTGTCGCCCCCTCCCTGAAGCGAACGGGAAGCGGAATGATCGCCGAAGTCCGCCCCTCGGGATGCGAACCGTTTCTCCGATCCGAAAAGCCGCCGCAGGGAAACCGCTCCCTGCAAAGCGTTTCGAATAGCCGTACGATCCGATTCCACCCGACAGCAGGCAGCGGCAGGACGATCGGCCCCGGGATGCTCTCCGAGGTTACGCCCGATATTTCTTCATCGCCTTGTCCATCTCGCGCTTGGCGTCGTTCTCCTTGAGGTACTCGCGCTTATCGTAGGCCTTGCGCCCCCGGGCCAGACCTACGACGACCTTGGCCAGCCCCCGCTCGTTGAGAAAGAGCCGCAAGCCCACCACGGTCAATCCCCTGTCCTGCAATGCCCGCTGAATCTTGTTCAACTCCTTGCGGTTGAGCAGCAGTTTGCGGTCGCGGCGGGGAACATGATTGTTGCAGGTCCCCCAACCGTACTCGGCGATATTCACGCCCCGAATCCAGAGTTCGCCCTTGTCGAAATAACAGTAGCTGTCCGTGATCGACGCCTTGCCCAGCCGTACGGACTTGATCTCCGTACCCACAAGCACGATGCCCGCGATCCACTCCTCGATAATTTCGTAATCGAAGGTCGCGCGTTTGTTCCGTATGTTAATATTCTTATAATCGGCCATATCCAATTTCTCTGTTTTTCCGCCGGAACCTCTGTTCGGGAACCGACGATCCGGCACCATATTTGATTAATCAACCGCAGAGGGTGTCCGGGAAAGATAACTAATTCTTTTATCTTTGTAGAAGATAGGATGCGGCTCGGCAATCTTTGCGTGCAAACGCGCATGACTGCTCTCGCCTTTGACTATCTTTGATATGTTTTACACATCTTTCTGTTTATTTTCTGTTTGCACACGGTATGCGTAGTGATACGTGTACGACCCGATACCCGCCCCTTTTTTCGTTAAAAATTCTTTCTGGCTCAAAAGCCACCTCAGGACCGCCAACAACTATTTTCGCTGCAGGCAGTACTTTTCTGACTAACTCTATCAAGCTGTAGACATAAGTTTTATTCCAAATATGCACAGAAAATCCCACAACTTCTGGCTTGGCTCTTGTTATCTCTGCCAATACCGCCAAAAGCGGAGTTTGTATGGTCTCTTCGATAAGCGTTACTTCTATTGCGTTTTTTCTGCAGAATTCGTTTACATAACGCAGTCCCAATGCTGTATGAACATATTTACTGTTAATAGCTACTAAAATACTTTTCATAAAATCACGCCTCTAACCTTTCATATGCTGTCTGTGTTATAATAATAAAGTATTTTAGATTTTGCAAGGAGTGAATTTAATTTATGACTAAAAATAACGAACCCGAGCATGGCAGTTTAGTGTCGCGCAGTAGTATAGACAGCCGTTTTCAATGGAACATCAATGATATTTATCCCGATCAGGAATCTTGGAAAACAGCAAGTCAGCAATTTAAAAAGGATGTTGACGCTTTTAGTCAATATAAAGGCCAACTGCATGACTGTCAGACTTTAAAAACGGTATTGCGGGAACAGGAAAAACTTTCCATAATTATCAGTAAATTATATGCCTATGCAAGACTTCAGCAGGATACTGATAATGCCAATCAGAAATTTCAGGCTCTGGTGGGCGAAGCCGAAGCTTTAGCCGCCGCTTTCAGCAATGCTGTTTCCTTTGTTGAGCCGGAGCTTTTATCATTAAGTCAGGAAAAATTAAACGATCTATTATCTGACTCTGATTTTAGTGATTATCAATTTTATCTTAATAATTTACTGCGATTATCCAAACATGTTCTTCCCAAAGAGCAGGAAGAACTGCTTTCATTGAGCCAGCTGGCAACTTCAGGCCCAGCTGCTATTTTCCGCAGCTTAGTCAGTGCTGATATGCAATTTCCTCTGGTCAAAAATTCAGAAGGACTGGATGTAACTGTCAGCGAAGGCAATTATTTGCTCAATATGACCAGCACTGACAGATTACTGCGCCGTAATTCTTTCAAAGGCTTAATGACTACTTACCATAAATACCGCAATACGCTCGCCAATACGCTTTCCAGCAATTGCCGTGTCAGTGCGTTTTATGCAACTGCCCATAAATATCATGATACTTTAGAAGCCTGTCTCTCTGAAGATAATATACCGCCAAGTTTATATGAAGGTCTGATTGAGACCGTTCACGAAAATTTAAAACCTTTACATGAGTATATAGCCCTAAAAAAAGAAATACTTGGATTGGATGAATTTCACGCTTATGATATTTACCAGCCAATCAGCAATGCCGCCGACAGCTTTGCCTGTGATTTTGATGAGGCAAAGGTCAAAGTAACAGCAGCGCTCTCCCCTTTGGGCTATGATTATCAGGCCGCCTTACAAGAGGGTTTCGATAAACAGTGGATCGATATTTACGAAAACAAAGGTAAACGAAGCGGAGCTTATTCATGGGGAATCTACGGAGTACATCCTTATGTTCTGCTGAATTATCAGCCCCGCTATAACAGTATATCTACTCTTGCTCATGAAATGGGACATGCACTGCATAGCTATTTCAGCAATAAGTCCCAAACATATATCAACAGTGATTATTCTATTTTCTGCGCCGAAGTCGCCTCTACCACAAATGAAATCTTACTTTTAGAGCATACCTTAAAAACAGCTTCTCCAGAACAGAAAATCTATCTTCTCAACCAATTTCTCGAAGCCGTACGGACTACCGTTTACCGTCAGGTACAATTTGCTGAGTTTGAAAAGTTCATCCATAATGAAATCAACGAGGGCCGTACACTGCAGGCTGAAATGCTGGAAACCTATTGGTTGGACAGCAACAAACGTTATTATGGCCCTGCTCTTACTGTAGACGCAGAATTATCCAGTGAATGGTCACGTATCCCTCATTTCTATACCCCATTTTATGTATATAAATATGCAACCGGTTACAGTGCAGCCACCGCCTTTGCCTCGGCAATACTCGAAAATAAACCTAAGGCAGTAGAAAAATATTTGCACTTCCTTGCTTCCGGCGGCAGTGACTATTCTCTGAACCTGTTAAAAACAGCCGGTGTCGATTTAACGACCCCTTTGCCGGTAACCGTAACACTGCACAAATTTGCAGAAAAACTACAAGAATTAAAAACTTTACTTGGAAAATAACAAAAAGAAACTCCGCTTGTTTAAATAACAGGCGGAGTTTCTTTTCTCTAAAATAAATTAAATAAATTTAGTTTTTAGACTCAACTCTGAACACATTTTTTAAATTTTTTTACATAAAAAGCCGCATAATGAATACTACTACTGCTCCAATAGCAGCAAAAATCAAAAATGTAGGCAGCAAAAAGAAAAAGATCGCTAAAATGCCGCCTAAAATCAACAGCGTCATCAAAATACCGCTTCCGCAACCAAAACTATGAACACGGATCTGCGGACCGCCGTTATTTTGTTCATAAGCTCTACGCTCTGTGCGCATATCTTCTACGCGGGTTCCTCCTTCTGCATTACCATCCTGCTCAATAGTAACGCCATCAAAGGTATCTCTTTCTTCAGGGCGCAGAACCTGTACTTCGGCTTCAATACTACAATGACAATATGGACACTCCTGCGTGCCACGTTCTAATTCTTTTCCGCAAAAACTACATTTCATAGCAAAACTCCTTTTTCACGTTAGGAAAGCGCCATCAGCAAAATTCCTTCTTCGTTGATGTAACGTGGATCGTGTTTTTCTATCCCCAAAGTTACCCATATTTCCTTTGCCATACGCCTCATTACGTCCAAAGGAACATTGTGGCACAACTCAGCAATTTTTTCATCATCATAATTGTAGACACCATTTGTCTTGATAAAATCAAAAATAGCTCCTGCAGCCCAAATATCAGGCATTCTTACTTCTCTGCAGAACTTAACCTTAAAATCAGACCACAACTGTATGACCAATTTAATATCGCGTTCAGCAAAATGATATGGCTCCATCATCTGTCTGATTCTCAGAATAACTCTGTCCTTATAATCTATTTCCGTAGGAAGATAGTTTTTATGCTCAGTTTCATAGTTAAAATTATTCAGATTTACAAAAGCAGAATATAAAAATACCATATGCCGAAGCAGCATCGGATTTCTGGCTATAAATGCTTCCCAATCCGCCGCAGGATCCTGAATATTATACCATTCCTTACACGACTTCAGTGTATTAAACAGACGTTTCTGCGCTACTTTGCCTATTTTAAGACAGCTTACATAATTCATTATCATACTTTCATTATAAAAAATATGGCCCAGCAAAATAGCGTCATTTAAATCTTCCGATTCTTCCAGCGGCAGACTTAACGTATATTTTTCTCCACTCAGCCAGTCTGTACAATAAAAAGCACCGTCATCTGTATAACTGTCAATTTTGAATATAGCCAGCCTTGCTTTGCATAATTCTTCTAAAACATCACGGTTACGTTTGGCAAACTCTTCGTCGTAATCGTCACTCTCAGGCAGGCAAGTCCGTTCATAAAAGAATTCCAAAGGTCTTTTATCACTACGCAGCAAATGATAGTCAAACAAAAAATAATCCCAAAAGCATTCACTGGTTTCTTCAATACTATCTTTTTTTTCATCTTCATAGCCCATTAAAATACCATAATATAAAAACGCAGCTCTATCGAGGTCCAAACGAAAATATTCTCTCTCAAAAAACCTATGCAGTACCTCAAGCAATTCCTGCAGGCGCTCTCCAATATTTAAAAATATTTTAGCAGGTATATCCGGAGTCGCATTCCACGCTCTTTCTGCATTTGCTTCATCAAAGCTTCCATCCGGTAAAATTATATTCATTTTACCTTCTTGCAGCAATATTTCAGCAGCAGTAGCAGGTACCGTATCATTAGAAATGGCATTTTTACCTTTCAAATATTTAAACAACCCGTCACATGTTTCTAAAAAATCTTGTGTATTCTTATAATCAGGAGTAAACTCTGAAATATTTCTGCCGCACCAAGCTATACAATCAATAAAATCATCCGCATTCATATCTCCCAGAAACGTTTCAGCACTGCCAAGATATAAACACAGCATCGTTAAATTATCCCAACTACGATATAAATCACTGTTTTTTTTGCCTTTCCATGCTTCCATTCGTAAAAAGCCTTCGGCATATTCTTGTCTGAGCAATGTGTTCCAGCCTTCATCATGGGCATAAAAATCTTCTACTAAATCATACACATTGTCTTTTTCATTATTCATTAATCTAAAATCCTTCTTTCCCTGCAATGCTGTTATTATATCATAGCGTTCCCATGCTTTTCAATTGAACATTCTGTGACAGTAAAAAAGCTCCGATATCAAATATCGGAGCTTTTGGAGTAAGCAATTCTTATTCTTCACCGATTACCAAAACTTCTGGCTGCAATTCAACACCAACACCAGCTTTTATTTTGGTCTGTACGTCCTTAATAAGCTGTAAAACATCAGCAGCTGTAGCACCACCAACATTAACAACAAATCCAGCATGCTTAGTAGAAATCTGGGCGCCACCTACCGTATAACCCTTTAGCCCGGCCTGATCAATCAGAGTCCCGGCAAAATATCCTGGTGGTCGTTTAAACATACTGCCTGCACTTGGCATTTCTAACGGCTGGTTACTAATACGCCGGTGACTGAAATCATCCATTTTAGACTTGATTTCATCTTTATTACCGGAAGGCATTTTTAAAGTTACTTCTGTAACAATAAGTCCACTGTTCTGTAAACTGGTTTTTCGATAACCAAAGTTCAGCTCTTCAGCAGTAAGAACACGTTCATTTCCCTGTAAATCCATAACCTTTACACAATTGACAATATTCTGCATCTCACCATCATAGGCGCCAGCATTCATATACACGGCACCGCCAATACTTCCAGGAATACCTACAGCGGATTCCATCGCGGTCTACCCGCGTTCAATCGCTTTGCATGAAGCTAATGCCAGTGAGTAACCAGATCCAAAGACCAACAAGTCCTCTGCTTCATAAAAATGCCGCAGCATATTCCCCAGCTTTATAACAATACCACGGATGCCCTTATCGCGCACTAAAACATTTGATCCATTGCCAAGTAAAGTAAGAGGAACAACAGTTCCCTTGACCACTTTCAAAACTTCCCGTAATTGTTCAATGGACTCCGGCAAAACCAGAATATCAGCTGGTCCGCCAATCTTAAAAGATGTATGCCCACTCATCAGCTCATTCAAACGCACAGTACAGGAAACAGAACTTTTCAGTTGTTCAGCTAAATCCAAAAACTCTTTATTCACCAGCAACTTCCTTCACTACGTCTCCGATAGATTTTGAAATATCACCCATCATCATTTGAAAACGCATAAAGGCATGCAGATACTCCATAGCAACTGTATTTAACCCTAAAATGCCAGTAAGCTTTTGTAATTTTTCATTTTTTTCTTCCGGAACTTCCTGTCCCTGATATTTCGCTAATTCTATTTCCTGGCTCAATTTTAAAAATTCCTCAGCCATCTCTTTGCCTTTTGGATCTTGCTCAAGAGCAGCTTTAGCTTCTTTTAATTTTTTGTATTCCTGACTTTCGCGCATAGCTTTGGCCAATTCATTTGCACAATCGTAAACGTTCATGCTGGTTCACCTCTTAATTTTTTTTAGCTTTTATATTATAGCATATCTAAATTTTCTGTAAAGCTTTAGTTCAATCCCTGCAGCGGTACATTTAAATGACTGTAAACAGTATCCGGTTCATATTCAAAATGCCACCATTCCATGTCGCTGACAGAAAAGCCTTCCAAGCTCATCAGCTGATGCAGCAAATCACGCTGGTAACGTTCTAACTCTGTCCCGCCTGTAAACTTGCTATATTGTCTGATGGACGGTTCATCAAAATCACTGATCATTTCCACTGGTTCACCTGTTTCAAGATAATAAAGGCTTACGTCAACAGCTCTGCCTGTATTATGAGAAAACCCCTGCTCCGGAGTTGGCAGCATTTGTTTTTTATCATCTGGGAACGCGTCATAGGCAAGCTTGGATACAGACCACGGTCTGTAGGCTTCCCAAATAACAAGGCCATAACCATAATCAGCAAGTCTTTTCTGAACTCGTCCTAAGGCCACAGCAGCCACTCTATCAAGATAAGCCTTCTTGACATCAACAATAGACATTCCAAAGCAATTATTGGTTCCTGCATAACGCAAATCAAGCTTTATACCTGTTATAGCTTTTGTAACATCGACTAACTCCGCCTGCTTGCCAGTCGTCAATGCTGAAGGTATAGCCGCTTCTGATGCAGCCTTTTTTAACCCCTGCCAATCAGACGGCTGCGGAATACGAAAAGGCTTTTCTCTATCTGGCCCAAAAAAGGCCCTACTGTAACGATTGCCGCCTATTTTACACGTAATGCCATAACCATCAGGATCACGTTCAAAACGCACACTGGTTTCAGTATTGTTCATCGGTCCCGCTTCCAGAAGAGTATATGAATCAAAGCGTTCCTTTTTCAGCGGAAACTGATTGCTGTTTGCAAATTTATAATCTTCACGGGTCGTACGGTATAAAAGTTCCAATTCGCCATTGCGTTCCCTTATAACGAACTGCTCACCATTCCCATAATACATACCCAATAGGTATTTCAAATCCTTTGGGCATTCTCTGGGTTCAAGTACCGCAGCCTGTACAGGCAGGCTTTGTACAACAAGTCCCGCACATAAAAGTATTGTTCCAAGCAGCTTTTTTATCATCATATAAGCTCCTTACGCACATCAGCCAATGCATTAAGCCTTGCACGCACCTTGTCTATATAAGCTAAATCAATGTCACAATAAATGATTTCCTCTGCACTGCCACCTTCAGCTATAATTTTTCCCATAGGATCTACTACCATCGAATGTCCGTAAAAAGGAGCCCCTTTAAAATTACCGACACAATTAACAGCAACAATATAGTTATGATTTTCTGCCCCGCGGGCCTGTGACAGTAAAGTCCAAATATCCCCCCGGGCCGACGGCCATTCTGCAGGCACAAAAATTATTTTTGCTCCCTGAAGTGATAAATGCCTGTACAATTCAGGAAATCGCAGATCATAACAAATAGTAGAACCACAAATAACTCCGTTCAACTCATAAGTATCAAAATTATCACCAGCAGCAAAAAAACGTTCTTCATTAAATAAACCAAAAAGATGTACTTTGCTGTAAGACGCTACAACACTGCCATGTTTATCAATAACTACGGTATTGTTATAAATTTTTCCATCTTTATGACGCAAAGGAATAGACCCTGCAACTACTGCACAGTGATGATTATTGGCAATCTTTCGTACTGCAGCAATCGTACTCCCATCTATAGTTTCGGCTTCTTCTTCAATTCGTCCTAAAGAATACCCTGTGGTCCAAATTTCAGGCAATACGGCAATGTCGCTGTTAGCAGCAGCCTCCTGCAGTAAGTCAAGCCCATGTACAATATTCCCAGGCGTGTTTTTCTCTGCTATTTCCATTTGGATCAATGCAACTTTCATTTTCTTTCCTCCGGCAATAAGCCCTGTGCATCTAACCTGCGCACCAGCATTTTTTCTATTTGCCTTGTAATTCTTGTCATTGGAAATTCCTTCCCCTGTAACGAACGTACCCAAAGCACAGTAAACCCCATCCGTTTTGCTCCCAACACATCAGTTAAAAGCTGATCACCAATGACTAACACTTTACCTTGCTGCCTACCAAAACGTTTAAGAGCTCTTTTAAACCCCCAAGGCATTGGCTTTACTGCCCAGCTTACTGCTTCAATCTGAGCAGCTTCGCTGATTTTCCGCAGTCTTTCTCCACCATTATTAGAAAGCAACACTATTTCAATTTCATTTTTGCGAAGTAATTCCAGCCAATTCAGTACATCTGCATCTAGCTGTACTTCATCACGCGGCAGTAAAGTATTATCAACATCTAAAATAACTCTTTCTACCTGTTGCTTTTTCAGCCATTCAACCGGAATCGACGCAATACTGTCAAAACGAAAATCCGGGCAAAAAATTTTTAACATAAAACGACTTTCTCCTTCGGAAAGGTAACTTCAAATCGTGTACCGACACGCGGAATACTAAACACCTGTGCTTTAGCCCCGTGAACACGGATAATTTCCTTGGCAATCGCAAGTCCAAGCCCTGTTCCAGGTACATTACGGCAATGAGATTTATCCACTTTATAAAATCGTTCCCAAATAAACGGCAGATCCTCTTCTGGAATACCCGGTCCCTGATCTGCCACTGAAAGCAGCACACTGCCATCTTCTTGCCTTACTGCAGTAAAAGAAATAGTGCCATTATCCGGAGAATATTTCAGAGCATTGTCACCCAAGATCATAATAAGCTGTACAAGTTGGTCGCCATTACCTACTACAGCGATATTTTCATCTGCATGAATAACCAATGTCACATGTCGTTTAACCGATTTAACCATCAGCTTTTCTGTGACATTTCGCACAATTTCTGCTAACGGTAAAGGCTCTATTCCTGTCGTCAGCTCATCACTGGCCTGAAAACGACTTATATTGAGAAGTTCCCTGATCATGCGTTCTAACCTGATAGTTTCTTCATTTATCAAAGCACGGTAGCGCTGGATCATTTCTTTATCTGTAATAGTACCATCGCTGATAGCCTCATTATAACCACGAATAATAGTTATAGGAGTCCTTAATTCATGCGAAACATTAGCAACGAAATCACGGCGGATTTTTTCAGTTCGCTCTGTCTTATCAACAAAAGCACTGAGGTCATTACCAAGTGCATTCAAAGCCCTGCCTAAAGCAGCCACCTCATCTTCGCCATTTACTTCTACCTTACGTGTATAGTCGCCGGAAGCTATAGCAGCCGCACTGTCTTTCATTGATATCAAAGGCCTGATAATAGAACGTGATAATCTCCTGACCATAAATAAGCTTAAAATAAGCGCCAGTACACCTACGATCGAAGTATATATATATATATCACGCAGAAAACTATCGAAACCGCTCAGCGGCTCTGCCAGCAAAATAGCTCCATGTGCCCCATCCTGTTTACCATACGGCACACCAACCAGCATAACCTGTTCTTTATAATACGGATGGAAAATCTGTGATTTTACCGATTTACCACTGTAAACATCTTTCAAGATACTGCGTACTTTAGTAGATAAATTGCCGCCTTTTATCTCTTTTCCTAAGAGCTCGGTTCCCTCTTTCGAATTATAATTGCGGATCAATTTGTTACCATCTGCATCTTCATCAGTATTAACCAAAGAAGCAGCCAAAAGATCATATTTATTGTCAAAAAGCCAAATACGTGCTCCAACCAGCCTGTCTACAGCAACTATATAGCGGTGCAGCGTTGTTCGATCAGTATCACGCAGCATAAAATATTCAATGGTTTCAGCCATTTCATTACCTTTTTGCGCCAGCTCCTGCTCTTTAATCTTAAAAAAATAGTCGGCGATAAGGTAAGAAATACCCGCTGTCACGCCGACTACAATAACTACGATCAAAGCCATGAAGCTGTACATAAGCCGGGTACTTAAAGACTTATTCACTCTTCACCTCAAATTTATAACCAACACCCCAAATAGTGGTAATATCCCATTTAGAATTTTCTGGAATGTTTAGTTTTTGGCGAATACGTTTGATGTGCGTATCCACAGTTCGTGTATCACCATAATAAGAATAACCCCAAATGGTTTCCAACAGCTGGTTTCGAGAAAAAGCCTTACCAGGATTGGTTGCCAAGCACCAGAGTAATTCCATTTCTTTAGCAGTAAAGGTCATTTTCTGACCAAAAGCAACCACCTGATACTCTTCCATATCAATTGTCAACCCGTCATATTCTACCCGCGAACGACCTTCCTGTTTTTCCTGGGCTCCAGCACGTCGCAGAACCGCTTTTATACGGGCAACTACCTCACGGCTATTAAAAGGCTTCGTAATATAATCATCCGCACCGATCTCCAACCCTAAAATACGATCATCATCTTCATCTTTAGCCGTCAGCATAATAATAGGTAGATCAGACATTTTGCGTACTTGCTTGCAAACCTCCAAACCGTCCATGACTGGCATCATAATATCCAAAATAAGAATATCCGGCTTCTCAGATTGTACTTTTAAAATCGCCTCGGCACCATCAGCTGCTTCGATAACATCAAAGCCTTCTTTTTCGCAATACATCTTAAGAATCTCGCGAATATGCTTTTCGTCGTCGGCAATTAAAACTTTTTGAATATCCATACTAATCACCTCATAACTATTCTTGCTTATTATTATACAATAGTTTTCTTTAAAAAGCCTGTTTTTATACTGCTTTCACAAAAATATTACAACTTAAACAGATTTATGACAAATAAATACATTTTCAGTCTCGTTTTTCTCATAAAAAAAGCAGACAAGAAAACTTGTCTGCTGAAAGTTATATTTTTATAAAACGCGGCAGGCTCC
>ENA-ORUX01001514-ORUX01001514.1-human-gut-metagenome-genome-assembly--contig:-NODE-1514-length-17653-cov-7.535402_pt1 | contig 17653 bp, 14 predicted proteins | sample MGYA00242087_ERZ509225 | MGnify/ENA primary metagenome ERZ509225 (study PRJEB26280, sample SAMEA2338864) | human gut metagenome | biome: human gut; feature: human-associated habitat; material: faeces... | reverse complement strand
CTCATAGCGTAGGTTGGTGTGTTCCCCTATCATACTATGTCCAGCAAAAGACATGTGTTGATGGGGAGCGATTGGAACGCCTTTGTGACCTGACCGTATGTACGGCGATACAGGTTCGTCCGCTTGTTGCATTTGGTGAACAGGATACCGCCGATCTCAATGCTGGGATTTAATTTCCGCTTGATTTTCTTGATGGTGTCCACCAACGCCTGCAAACCGGTCAGAGCGAACAGTTCCGGGTCAATCGGGATGATTACCTCGTCGGCAGCCGTTAAAGCGTTGATGGTCAACGAGCCAAGAGAGGGGTTGGTGTCCACGATAGGGAGAGAGGTGTTCGTCATAGAATGTTCTCATAGCACAGATATAGGGACTGTCTGCTTCTTGTCTGCACTCACGCCGATAGAGATAGGCAAGAATGTCCGTCAGCTTGATTTTGTGGCTACGGATCAGGTGGTTTTGCTCAATGGTGTAGGGAATCTCACCTTGTTGCTCCAAATTGTAGGCGGTCTTGGGACAGATGTGGCAGATCTCGCATAGTTCCCGTTTGGTTACATAGGCGGGATACTTTGCGACGATGTCGGGGTAATACTTAGTCAAATCCATGTGCAGCACTCACTTTCTTGTTCATCTGTCATTGGTAGGTGAGGTACTTCACTGGCGTGTAAAATATTGGATTTTGAAGTGGGTTCAAATAAGATCAAGTTGTCTAATCAAAATGGTGATTTGCGTTTTCGTGAAATGGTATGGGTGTGAATACCCCCAATCTGGCGTCCAGTTCTATCCTTGTTCTATCCTCCGGTCATAATTCGGGGCAAAAATGGGAAGAACTCGGAAAGCCCTGTGGGTTCAAATAAAAACGAAAAACGGAAGCCAAAATCCGCAGTATACCGCAGCTTTTGGGCTTCCGTTGTGTACTTCCATCTTCGCTTAATTTCCACCAAAAATCACAAGGGGGAAATGACTCGAAATCAGTTTGAGGGAAACCTCACGAGGGTTCGAATCCCTCCCGCTGCGCCAAGGAAAAACCTCTTTTGTCTGTTACGGCAAAAGAGGTTTTTCGTAAGGAGAGGGACTGAAAATGCTGATTGACAGTTCGATCGCACAGGCATATATCGAGAGCAGCTGCGTCGACGCTTTTCGTGCTTCATGGCTCTTTGAACACACCTCGGTTTCGTCAGATCTTGGCAGGAATGCATTTACTCCGCCGCCTGAGGATCTTGCTCTCCGAGAGACTGTGCGCAAGCTCGAACGCCGTATCTGTGAAGCGGCTGCGCACTTTGTCCCCGTCAACCGCCCGATTTGGGACGCGCTTTTCCCCGATTGGGAGGCGGTACAGCCGACACTTGATTTGATCGTCGATTATCCCGAGCCTTACGACGCCGTTGCGGCACACTCGCCCGACGGGCAGGCACATCTCATCTTTGACCTCATCCGTTGGTGCAATTATGCGGAGCTCGACCAGCTCGACAGCATCATTCGGAATCTGCTGACGCATGAGATTACGCATCTCTTGATTGGACACCGCTATCCGGCGGCAGATGCCGCATTGGAAAGTACAGACTATTTGACAAGATTGGATGCTTACACATTTCATGAGGGATTCGCCCATCTTCTCTCCTATCAGGCGACAGAAATCGACTGTGTGGACTGGCATACACCGCAGCTTACCGAGGTCGCAGCAGCAAGCCGTGCCAAACTGCGCCTCGCGCTTACGGAGACGGACCCAGACAGGCAAAAGCAGTTTCTCGAAGAGGCGGTCTGCGGATCGTACTATGAAAAGTTTGCCTGTATGTGCGGTATGCTGTATCTGGCAGACCGATGGGAAACGCAGGGAATCGACGGCCTGCAAAGCGCATTTGCGGACTATCACGGCTTTGCTCAAAGGGCCTTGAGCATTCGAATTTGATTGCAAAAGAGGAAGAGACGCGAATGCGTCTCTTCCTCTTTTACACTTTCTCCCGCTTCTGCCGCCAGAGGTTGATCGCCAGCATGACCGCGGCGTAGATCAGCGCGGCGGCGAGGATAATGAGCGAGAAGTCGCGCTGCATCTGGTAGCTCGTCGTCGTGAAACCCTTGACGAGTAGATGACCGGCAAGATAGCTCGCGGGAATCAGCGCGAGATAGCCGAGCGCTTTGCCCGTTTTCTTCCTGCGGCAGACGAAAAATGCAATACCCAGCGTAATAAGGAGCGCCAATGATAGCAAAACGTAATAGCCGAGCGCCAGCCTCGGCAGCGAAACGATGCCGCCGTTCATGCTGCCGCAGAGCAGCACATCGTCCTGCCCGTTGTTCTGAGAATAGCAGACTGCCGTGCAATTCGCGGCGTCGAGCGTGAAGAGCGTGCACGCGGACTCCGCCTTGGCGAGCACGCCTTGCAGTGCGTCCGCCTCGCGCTGTGTGCGATCATTTGCGCTGTGTGTGTTCGGGGCGCCCCCGGTTTTGTCGAATGCGCCGCGCCATGTGTCGAGCGGCGTGCGCCATGCGGTGATGAAGTAGATGGTTTTGCCGCTGTTGGGGTCCTGCGTGTTCGTGACCTCTGCGCCGGAGACCGGCACGAGCAGGCTGACGGAGATGCTCTCCGCGCCGCTGAGATCAGAAAGCCCATCCGCTGCCGAGCCGTCATCCGCGAGCGCGCTGGGCGAGCGCGAGATTGCCCACTCTGTCTCGCTGTACGGCAAATACTGCGGCGCGGTGAGGTACGCGAATCCCGCCGTCGCCAGCGTCAGCGCGAGCGTGACGGCCAGCAGTACGGCGGTCAGCTTCTTGCGTCGAAGCTGCCGCTTCAAGTCGCGCAGCGGCTGCGCGCTGACGGGCGCGGGCTTCATGTCCGCCTTCAGCGCGTCAAGCTCGGCGCGGCAGGCCGCGCACTGCACTAAATGCCCGTCCACAAATTCCTTCGTCTCCTCGCGCAGCATGTCTTCCTCATAGAGCGGCAGAAGGTCCTGCACGATGCTGCAAGTTTTGTCCATTTCAGTCGTCCTCCAATCCCTCGCGGATCATGCGCTTGGCGCGGTGATACGTCACGCATGCCCAGTTTTCCGTCTTGCCGAAGAGCGCGCCGATGTCGCGGAAGCTCTTCTCACCGTACACGCGCCACATGAAGACCTCCTTGTACGGCTCTCTGAGCGCGTGCAGCAATTCCTGGATGCGCGCGGCCTCGCTGTGATCTTCTAACGCCGCCTCGTGGCTCTCCTCGGCGATCCGGCAGTCTTCGAGCGGGGCAAGCCGCTTCTCGCGCCGCAGCTGCGAATAATAGAGATTCTTCGCGATCTGGCAGAGCCACACGCGCACGCTGCACTCGCCCCGAAAGCGGTCGAGGGCGTCCATCGCACGGAAAAACGTCTCACTCGTCAGCTCCTCGGCGACGCTCTCGCTCCCGGACAGCGAGAGAAGATACCGGTACACATCGTCGAAGTACACGGCGTACACCTCTTCAAAATTCGTCAGCGCCCTCACCCCCTTTCTGTCTATAGGACGGCGGAAAACCGGTTTTCTTACAAAAAAATCCGTCCCGCGGGACGGATTTTTTCTTTCACGTTTTCACGACTCTTTTCTTGCCGCACTTCGGGCACGTGAGCTCGACCTTGCCGATGTTTTTCGGCACGCGGCAGTACGCGCCGCAGGAGCAGCGGACGTATTTGTGCGCCTTGTCGGCGCGGCGTGCCTTCGCGCCGCGGATGGCGTTGGCCTTCGGCGTCCACCAGGTCAGAAACTTCGCGTTTTCGGCCTGACGGCGCGCGAGATTGCGCGAAAAAATGCGGATGAGCACAATGAACATCAGCACCATCGACACAAAGTACAGCGCCTGCGACACGCCCTGCACACGGATCAGCGAGCTCAGGAGGCTCACGGCCAGCTCAAGGATCACGAGCGCCCAGTTCAGCGCGTCTACGCCGTTGCGGCCATACATAAAGCGGTAAAGGGCATCGCGGAATTTGTTCACAAAAAACACTCCTAAAATCTTGATGCTGCCATTCTACACGCTTTTTGAACCCCCGTAAAGGCGTTTGAACAAAAGTTTACAGAATGGAAAAGAGTAAACGCAAACCGCCCGCCCCCGTCAGTCGCCTTACAGGGGGGGCAAGGGGGGCCACGCCCCCCCAAAAAGCCTCGCAGAGTTTCGCCGCTCCGCGGCGAAATAAATTCAAATCATTTTCCGCCGCGACCGAAGGTGAATTGCCGCAAAGCGGCAAGAGAAGCCGCCCTGGGGCGTGCGCGTGGCGGAAAATACCTCTCAGGCCGCAAGTGTGGAATTTGCCCGCCATCGGCGGGCAAATTATGCGCGCAGCGGCCTGCAAGGAATAAAAAATGCGTCCAGCTTTCGCTGGACGCATTTTTTAGGTTTTATAGTCCGTTGGTGTAACGATACAGGAACGTCACGGCCTCGGCGCGGTTGCAGGAGGCGTAGGGGGCGAACGTCGTGGGGCTGCTGCCGGTGGTGATGCCCTTACCGGAGGCCCACAGGATGGCGTTGTAGTAGCTCGCCTCGTTCGTGGCGCTGACATCCTTGAACGGGTTGGAGTAGTAGCCGCTGGGCTGGCCCGCGTAGCGGTACAGGAAGGTCACGATCTGGGCACGGGTGCAGACCTGATCGGGGGAGAACGCCGTGGTGCTGGTGCCGGAGGTGATGCCCTTCTGGCTGGCCCACAGGATGGCCTTGTAGTAGCTCGAGTGCGTGACGGCGTTGACATCGCGGAACGGGTTGCGGGTGATGGTCGGCTCCGGGCTGCCGGCGGCGCGCCACAGGAACGTCACGATCTCGGCACGGGTGCAGGACTTGTACGGGGAGAAGGTGGTGCTGGACGTGCCGTTGGTGATGTTCTTGCCGACGGCCCACTTGACGGAGTTGTAGAAGTAGTCGGTGGTCTTGACGTCGATGAAGTTCATCGTCTGGCCGATCTTGATGGCCACGGTGCCGGTGAGCTGGCGGGTGCCGGTGCCGGTCGTGCCATAGCGGGCGTAGATGGTGAACGGGATGTAGACGGTCTCGCCGGTCTTGGCGTAGCGGCTGGCAAGGAACGCGACGTCGCTGAGCGCGTTCTGGCTGGCGGTGGCGCTGTAGTAGAACTTGTCAGTCGTCTTGACGGAGCCGCCGTAGTTGTAGCCGCTGTAGTAGGTGTAGAGCGAGCCCTCGTTGACGGCGGAGACGGCGCTCTGGTCAAAGGTCACGTAGTCGATGGTGTAGTTGCTGGTGTAGCCCTTGGTGGAGCGCAGGTAGCTCAGGAAGTCGCTCTCGTCGAAGCGGACGCTGTCGCCCTGAGAGACGGTGTACTTGATGTCCTCGCGCACGAGGTTGACGACGACGGTACCGGAGTAGGTTCTTTCCGGGCCGTGGCTCGTGGAGGAGCTGGAGTAGCAGGTCGCGCGCAGGGTGAAGTTCAGCGTGATGGTCTTCGCGGTGGTCTTGGCGTTGGGGACGAACGTCACGCTATCGAGGTTGGTGACCTTGGTGCGGGTGTTGAACGCGCCGGAGGAATTGCTGGTGGACATGGCGGTGCCGCCATAGTACAGCGTGCCCTGCGCAGTGGTGGGCAGGGAGAAGGTCACATAATCGAAGGTGACATAGGGATAGGACTTGGTCTTGCTGGCGTCGCCGCAGGCCTCGGCGACCTCGTTCATGAAGTCGGTGAAGTCGCTCTGCGCGAACTGGACAGTCTCACCGGCCACACCGTTGTAGTTGATGTTGTAGTTCTTCTGGTAGACGGTGAGCTGACCGCAATAGTAACGACCATAGGAATCCTTGGTAACGAGCCACAGCGTGCACTTGCCGCCCACAAAGTTGGCGTCAGTCAGATAGTAGAGGGTGCTGCCATAATACTGCGTACCGGTCAGCGTCCAGTTCGGCTCGGTCGTCTGATTGGGCGTGCCGAGAACGTAATAGCTAGAGTAACCGCTGGGAACCTGAACATAATAGCGGTAGGTGTTGCCATAGGCGACCGGCTCGGGATACTGGTCTTCATAGGTGGTCGCCTGCGGCTTAACGGCAACAGTGAAGGTGATGGGGTAAGTGCCGTTGGAATACGTGCTGACCGTACCGGTGAAGGTCGCCGTACCGAACGTGCCGCCGGTGACATAATAGGTCGTGGAGCCATAGGAGGGCTGCGTCACGGTGCAGTTGCTCTTAGCGGCAACATAGCTGATGCCGGTAATGCTGGCTGCGGAGCCAGTGATACCAGCCGAAGCAAGCGCATGGCTTGCATACAGTCTGAGTGTGGCAGCGTCATAGGGGGTAGCTGCACCGGCCTGAATGGAGGTCGGGATGGTGTAGGAAGGAGCGCGGTTGTAGATGGTGTAGGTTTCAGTGTAATCCTTATCCAGATACGTGAATTTGACCGTGATCGTGGCAGTACCGGTGGTGCTGCGAGCAGTGACCAGACCGGAAGCGTTCACAGTGGCAATGCTTTCATTGGAAGACTGATAGGAGACGGCGGTGAGACTTTCATAAGGAACATTGTTAATACCGCTTTTCACACTTCTCAGATAAGGCTTAGGAACCTGTGCAGTATACTGAGCACTACTGCCATAAACGACAACTGCGCTGTTGGTAGTGACACCAGTAAAGGCAGCTTCATAGTTTTCGGCTGCAACCGTGATGCTGCTGGCGAGTCTAATCGTACCAACTTCGGCAGAGCCTTCCTTCACAGCGCATTCAACCGTAAACGTACCGCCTGCATTGGCGGCAACAGGGGTCCATTCAAAAGTCTTACCCGTGCCCTGCGCAACGGTCGGGGTGCCAGGAGCGGTGCTCTTGACCGTCCAAGCAAAGCTGGCATGAGAACTATCCTTGTTTGTAACAGTGCTGGGAAGGGAGAATGTCATCTTCTGACCGACGCGGTGATTGGCGGAAGGAGAAACAGCAACATTACCAGTAGCGGTTGCAGCGGTCGCTGTAACCGTGATATCACCGCTTACAGTAGAACTACCAGAGGTTCTGGACACATTGAGAGTTACGGTGCCAGAATTGTTAGTTGCATTAGTAACGTCATAACCAGCGATTGTCCACTTGCTCTTATCAGCAAGGAGATTGGTCTCGTCATTGCTGGAATTCGTAGAATAAAGCACAGCGTTCTTGGCGTAAGAACGACCGTTAAAAGAAACGGTAGTCACATCACTGTCAAGAACGGCATCGCTGATCGTGATGGGTTTACTCAATTCTTTAGTAAGCGGTCCACCTGTTGCATCACCTTTTGCTGTGACTGTAACAGTGCACTTGACAGTATAACTTCCTGCAATACCGGTTACAGTGCCAGTTGCTTGATTAGGATTTTGGGTAGAGGAAGTCACACCGTCCGGCAAACCGCTCCATGCGTATGAAATTTCATAGTCAGTGCCCTTTGTTGCAGTGGAACTGTTTTTCGTTACAGAAGGTTCTGAGACAGTGAATGTCAACGTAGTCCCTCTTGCGGCTGTCGTATCAGTTGGGCCAGTCATTGTCGGTTCTGTCCAACTGAGATCCGTTGTCACGTCTGCCCTTGCAGGCACGACGACGAGGCTCAGGACCAATGTCAGAGCCAATAGCAAGGAGAGAAATTTCTTCATGTGATTTTCATCCTTTCGTGTTTGTTGTTGTCGGCTCCGCGCGCACAGAGCCTTTCTCATACATGGCATTTTACCATGCCGCGGGAAATAAGGGAACAGGAAAATGGAAAATTCATAAATTCTTTATCTTCCCTCTTCGCCCAGTTTCCCTTTGCTTCCTTAATTAGACGCAAGAAACGTCTGTTTTGTTTCACAAAACCCGAAAATTTCCCAAAAATTTTTTACGCCGCGAAAAACCGCACATACACGAACACCCCCGCCGCGATCTGGCAGAGTAAGATCGCCGGAATGCCGAACTTGAAGTACCAGTGCCGCGTTTTGTGGTGAAAGACCCTCATTGCGAAAAGAGCACCCGCGCTGCCGAGCAGCAGCGCGAGTGCAAATAGAGTCTTTTCTGGCACGCGCCGCGCGCCCTGAATTTTGGCGCGGCGCTTGTCTGCGCCGTAGACGCAGAAAGTAATTAGATTGATCGCGGCGAGATAGATGACAAAGTATCTCACTTTTCGAGCTTGCTGAGCTCCACAGCCGCCGCCGCGCCGAGGCGGGCGTTGTTGAACACGAGCTGGATGTTGGAATCGAGGCTGTCGCCGCCGGTCAGGTCCTTGATCTTGGCGAGCAGATACGGCGTCGTGGCCTTGCCGTGGATGCCGTCCTTCTTCGCGTCCTCGACGGCCTCGGCAATCGCCTTGTCGATGACTTCCTTGTCCATGGAGTACTCTTCGGGGATCGGGTTCGTGACGAGTAAGCCGCCGCGCAGACCCAGCTCGCGCTTGACGTGGAACGCCTTCGCCAGCTGCTCGGGCGTGTCGAGCTCGTAGTCGACGCCAAAGCCGGACTTGCGCGTGTAGAACGCAGGCAGCTCGCTCGTGCCGTAGCCGATGACGGTCACGCCGTGGGTCTCGAGATATTCGAGCGTCAGACCGAGGTCGAGGATGGACTTCGCGCCCGCGCACACGACCATGACGGAGGTGTTGGCCAGCTCTTCAAGGTCGGCGGAGATGTCGAACGTCTCCTGCGCGCCGCGGTGCACGCCGCCGATGCCGCCGGTGGCGAACACGCGGATGCCCGCCATGTCGGCGATCATCATCGTGGTGGTGACGGTGCACGCGCCGTCCTTGCCCTGCGCGACGAGCACGGGCAGGTCGCGGCGGGAAGCCTTCGGGATGCCCGCGCCGGTGCGGCCGAGGTAGTCGATCTCTTCCTTGGAAAGGCCGGCCTTCAAGCGGCCGCCGATGATGGCGATGGTCGCGGGGACCGCGCCCGCCTCGCGGATGATGCTCTCGACCTTGAGGGCGGTCTCCACGTTCTGGGGATAGGGCATGCCGTGGGAAATGATGGTGGATTCGAGCGCCACGACGGGCTTACCGGCGGCAAGGGCCTCGGCAACCTCGGGGGCGATATCCAGATACTTGTTCATAGTTAAAATCCTCCTGTAAAGTAATAGGTGAAAGTTTCACGTTTACCTTTTGAGGTAAGATTGCATCATAACATACAACTTGTCAAAAGTCAATACAAAGCGGGGCTTGAATTTGCACGGGAAGTGGCATATAATACCTCTATTATCCCGTGAAAACCCACAAAAGGAAGGAAAATTATTATGGAACGAGTGAGAATTGCCGCGCTCTTCGCCGACAAAGAGCAGTACGGCGGCGCAAGCGTCACCGTATGCGGCTGGGCGAAGACCATCCGCGATATGAAGACCTTCGGATTCATCGAGCTGAACGACGGCTCGTGCTTCCGCAATTTGCAGGTCGTGATGGATGCGAATTCTCTTTCTAATTATAAGGAGATCGCCGCGCAGAACGTGGGCGCCGCGCTCATCGTGCGCGGCACCGTCGTGCTGACGCCCGAGGCCAAGCAGCCGCTCGAGGTCAAGGCAGCAGAGATCGAGGTCGAGGGCGTGTCCTCCCCCGACTATCCCCTGCAGAAAAAGCGCCACAGCGTCGAATATCTGCGCACCATTCAGCATCTGCGCCCGCGCACGAACCTCTTCTCCGCGGCGTTCCGTGTGAGAAGCGCGGCGGCCTACGCCGTGCACGAGTTCTTCCAGAGCCGCGGCTTCGTCTACGTCAACACCCCCATCATCACCGGCTCTGACTGCGAGGGCGCGGGCGAGATGTTCCAGGTCACGACGCTGGATCTGGAGAACCCGCCGAGAACGCCCGACGGCAAGGTCGATTACAGCAAGGACTTTTTCGGCAAGAAGACGAGCCTGACCGTCTCCGGCCAGCTCAACGCCGAGAACTTCGCCATGGCGTTCGGCGACGTTTACACCTTCGGCCCCACGTTCCGCGCCGAGAATTCAAACACCGCGCGCCACGCCGCCGAGTTCTGGATGATCGAGCCGGAGATGGCGTTCTGCGACCTCGACGGCGACCTTGAGGTCATGGAGGCGATGGTCAAGCATATCATCCGCCGCGTGATGGAGCGTTGCCCGGATGATCTTGCGTTTTTCAACAGCTTTGTCGACAAGGGTTTGCTGGAGCGTCTCCAGCACGTCGAGAGTTCCGACTTTGGCCGCGTGACGTACACCGAGGCGGTCAAGCTCTTAAAGGAGAGCGGCCAGAAGTTCGACTACCCCGTCGAGTGGGGCATCGACCTGCAGACTGAGCATGAGCGTTACCTCACCGAGCAGATCTTCAAGCGCCCCGTGTTCGTCACGGACTATCCGCAGGAGATCAAGGCGTTCTATATGCGCCTCAACGACGACGGCAAGACCGTCGCCGCGGCGGACTGCCTCGTTCCGGGCATCGGCGAGATCATCGGCGGCAGCCAGCGCGAGGAGCGCATCGAGCTGCTCGAAAAGCGCATCCGCGAGCTCGGCATGAATCCCGAGGACTACTGGTGGTACTGCGACCTGCGCCGCTACGGCTCCTGCCGTCACGCGGGCTTCGGCCTCGGCTTCGAGCGCATGGTGATGTATTTAACGGGCATCGGCAACATCCGCGACGTGGAGCTGCATCCCCGCACCGTGGGCAACGCAGACTTCTAATTCTTCAAAAAAGAGGGAGACACAGCGTGTCTCCCTCTTTTTTGAGAATTGCACTCCGCTTCGTGCCTTGCCGCCCAAAGGGCGGCTTCGACACGCGCGGAGCGAGAAGAGTTTTTTGGTACGCGCATGTCGCGCCAAAAAACGATTCGAAATCATTTCGCGTCTGCGGACGCGAAATGCTGTGACGCTTTAATTATTTGTGGTAAATAGTTACAAATGGGAACAAAAGCTCGAAAAGCGTAGTCAAAAGAAGCGAAGTCTGCTATAATGACCGCGCAGTTTTGAGAGAGGAGATTTTGACATGAAACACTTTTTTGCACTGCTGCTCAGCGCGCTGATGGTGCTGTCGCTGCTGACTGCCTGCGGCGATAAGACGACGCCGTCCGACGGCGACGATCAGACCGTCACGGACGAGAATGGCAGCGACACCGACAACAATACTGACGATACAACTGACCCCTACGACGCCGTGCGCAACTACTGGTCCGAGGACCAGCTCACGCAGGCCTGGGGGCCGGATCAGGTGGTGGAACACCTCTTTTTCCACCCGATCATCGCCTACCCGCAGTGGGCCTTCCACGACTGCAATGCCAGTCAGGACCAGCGCTACGGCCTCGACGACTGGATGGTGACGGTCGACGAATACAACAAAATTTTGCAGTCCGTGTACGACAAGGGCTACATCTTAGTCGCGATGGAGGACGTCTGGAGCGAGGTGACGGACGAGTCCGGCACGCATATGGTGCGAAACACCCTGATGCTGCCAGAGGGCAAAAAGCCGCTCGTCATCAGCTTTGACGACGTGAACTACTACCCCTATATGCTCGACGAGGGCTTCACGAGCAAGCTCGTCGTCGGCGAGGACGGCGAGATCTGGGCGCAGTGCACCGATCCGTACACAAATGAGACCTTTTTGACCAAGGAACTCGACGCGACGCCCATTCTCGACCAGTTTGTCTACGAGCACCCCGACTTTTCGCTGAACGGCGCGAAGGCCATCTTCTCGCTGACGGGCTATCAGGGTATTTTAGGCTATCGCACGCAGGATGACCGCGACATCGCGGCAGATTCGCCCGACCGCCCCGCGTTCGACGCCTACCGCGCGAGCGAGATCGAGGCCGTCAAGCCCGTCATAGCGCGTTTGAAGGAGACCGGTTGGACGTTCGGCAGCCACACCTGGGGCCACATCCGCCTCGACACCAAACCGCTCCAGACCGTCATCAACGACACCGAGCGCTGGGCGGACGAGGTCGGCTCGCTCGTCGGCCCCACGCAGATTTTGTTCTATCCGCACGGCGGCCGTCCCGACGGTGACGACTGGCACCAGACCGGCGAGCGCTTCAAGTACCTGCAAAGCCAGGGCTTCCGCATCTTCGCGAGCGTCGGCACGAGTTCGTTCAGCTATGTGAAGCCCGACATTTCCGCCGTCATCTGCGACCGTCTGCATCCGGACGGCACCACGCTGCGCCACTCGCGCAGCCGCTATCTGCAATTCTATAACGCCGAGGACATCATGGATACGCAAGTCCGTCCTGATCTTGGCGTAGACTGGTGAGGAGGCGTTATTATGGCAACGTTAGAAGAACTCAAGGCGAAGGCCGTCGCCATGCTGGACATGGCGTATGTGCCGTATTCCCACTTCCCCGTGGGCGCGGCACTCGAATGTGAGGACGGCGCTGTCTTCACCGGCTGCAACATCGAAAATTCGAGCTACGGCCTGACGAACTGTGCCGAGCGTACCGCGGCGTTCAAGGCCGTGAGCGAGGGGCACCGGCGCTTCAAGCGCATCGTCATCGCTGGGCGCAGCGACGACTACTGCTACCCCTGCGGTGCGTGCCGTCAGGTGCTCTACGAGTTCGGCCCCGATATGGAGGTCGTGTGCCTGAACAAGGACAACGAAGAAAAGCACCTGCACATCAAGGAGCTGCTCCCCTACGGCTTCGACCAGACGTGGCTTGCAATCGACGAGAAATAACGAAAAAAAGAGAGCGGCGCTGCCGCTCTCTTTTTTTGCGCTTCAGTTGCTGCCCGAGGAAGAGGCTCCAATCGTCACCTCGCCGCTCATCGTTTCGATCGTAAGCTCGCTCACCGCGCCGCCGTCGAGCGCGGGCACAGAGTAGTGCGTCGCGTGGTCGTCGAGACAGGTGATGAGCGCTCCTTCGCGCTCGGTGAGCGCGGAGCGGAACGCGCCGCTTTTCGTTTCATAGTCGAGAGTAAAGCCGTCCTGCGCGGGAAGGGTCAGATAGATGCTGCCGCTCTCCGTTTCGGCATCAAGGCGCAGCGCACGCTCGGTAGCCAAAATCAGGTTGCCGCTGACGCTTTCAAAGTCCAGCGCGCCGAGCGCGCCGGCGATATCCACCTTGCCGCTCGCGGTTTCGATCTCGGCATTTTCCGCTTCACCTGCAAGCTCGATCGCGCCGGAGAGCGTCGAAATATCGACCCTTGCCCACGTGCCGTCCACCACACCGGCATTGCCGCTCGTGGTTTCGATCTCCACCTCCGGGCAGTTCGCGCACATCACGCGCGCGTCGCCGCCGACGGTCGAAAGCTTGATCTTCTGCGCATCGGCGCTCACGTAGGCGTAGGCGCTGGTGGTCTCGATGTCGATCTCCTCAAAATGCGCGTTCTTGACCAGCTCCCACGGCAGACTGACCGTCAAGAACTTTTCGCCCTCGAAGCTGTCCCTGCGCGCATCGCTCATGAACCGGATGCGCAGCGTGTCGCCATCGACTGCGCAAACCAGCTTTTCCTCCTCCGTCAGCGCCGTTGTGGCCTCCTCCTGCACAGTGATCTGCGAGGTCTGCCCCACAGCCTGAACGCTCACGCCGCCGCTCAGCCACGAGATGTCGATCTTGCGGATGTCTTCGCTCTCGCCGATGCTGAGCACCGCGCCCGGGTGGAGCTCTTCGCTCCCCTCCGCCTGCGTGCAGAAGGTGTAGGTCGCACTGCTGCCGTCCCAGAGCGCGTCGACGGCGAAGATGCCGACAGACGGGATCATCTCGACGGTGTATGTCCCGTCGTCCTGCCGCTGCGCCGAAAGCGTCTCAGCCTGCGCCTCGGTGTCGCCCCAGCACGCGTCGTTCCAGTACCGCAGCGAGACGGAATCGGGCGAATTATCGCCGAAATCGAGCGTTACGGTGTAGAAATAGGCGGCCGACGCTGTAAAGGGCATTTCCAGCACAGGCGTGATATCGCGGCAGTTTTCGTCCAGCGGGTGCGCGCCGCAGGCAATGACGGTCATACTCTGTAGGCCCTGGGTGTAGGTCCAGTCGTAGCTGCTGCTTTTGAGGGTGACGCTGCAAGCGTTTGCACTTGTCACCGTCAGTGCTGGCGGGGTTTGGCGCGCGGCCTCGTCTGCGCTTTTTTCGCCGCAGGCGGTCAGCGAAAGGGCCAGCGCGAGGGGGAGCAGGAGGGAAAGGAGGTTTTTCATCGGTCAGTCCTCGTTTCTTTCGGATACTTCTATAGACGTATGATAGCCGAAAAAGTTCCCGCGCACAACGGCGATCGTTGCACAAAACGCGGCAATTTGTTGTATCGTGAATTCTAATACCGGAGGCGGTACAACTTTTTGCCGCGTTGTGTGCAACGCTACTTCATGATACGGCGTATCATGAAAAGGCAAATCATGTGTCAGTATCCCCCATTTTCAGGGGGGTGTGAGGTGCCTTTTCCAACATTATGAAAATTTGGGGGAAAGAGCATGGAGACGACAACAAATTACAAACTTCCGCAATGGGTCAAGGAGGATCCGATCAAGATGCAGGACTTCAACGCCGCGTTTCAGACGATCGACGAAACGCTCAAGGCCGCAGCGGACGCGACTGCCGAAAAGGCGGACGCCGCGACGGTGCAGCAGACGGTGGCGGCGCTGCAAACGGCGCTCGGCAGCGGCGGCAAGCCCTGCCGCATTTCGAGCGGCAGCTACGCGGGCAACGGCAAAACCGGTCAGTCGAACCCCAGTTCCCTTACGTTCGACTTTACGCCGGTGTTGGTCGTTATTATACGCAAGAGCAGCCCCGGGACGCACACCCTTTTCGTGCGTCCCAATGGCTACGGCCCTATGGGCGACACGATGGGTACGATCACATGGGGTGAAAAAAAGGTGAGCTGGTACTGCCAAAATCCCCAAGTCGCCGGTGACGTGCAGATGAATATGTCCGGCAGCACCTATTATTATGTGGGATTGGGATATTGACGAAAAACCCCCGAGGTCGTAAGACCTCGGGGGTAAAACATTATTGGAATGTTTTTAGAACTTTGTCAAATCAGGCAGCGTAATAAGCGGTGAAGAAAACGAAATTTGCGCAAAAAAAGGAGACCCCAATAAGGGGTCTCCTTTTTTACAGATTACTTACTGCACGGAGAAAACGTCGGTAACCACAGTGTTGTAAACACCGGTGGTCGTGTGTCCACCCGCAGTGTAGGTGATCACGTTGGTGCTCGCCAGCTGAGCGTTTGCCATGGTGCTGGGAACATCGATCGTGATGGTAGCACGGTAGGAGACGTTAGCAACGAAAACTTCGTTGGCAGCCATCTCAACCCAAGAGGTCGCGCCGTTGGCGTCCGTGAACAGACGCTCGAACTTGACGTTGCTCACAGTCAGATCGGGCGTGCCGGTGAAGCCAGTGCCCGCGGTAGCCTGTGCAGCGAACTTCACGCTGCCAACAGTGTTGCCCTTCACAGCGGCAACCGTGTTGGTGACGGTGGTTGCGGTGATAACAGCGTTGGTGGCAGCAGCATTCTTGTCGTAAGCGTAGGCCTGCGCGCAGAGACGGTTGCTCTGGCCGTTCGCGTTGTTGATGTACACGAAGTAGTAGTCCTGATCAACAGGATTGCCCATCGTGCCGACAACCTTGGTCAGGTCAGCGACCACGCTGTAATACTGGCGGCCGTCAGCGTCATAGTAGAGGGAGTCGCTGAAGTTGTCGCCGATCGTGCCGGAGATCTTATCAACCGTGTAGGTCTTGCCAGACTCGTAGGCGGAGGAAAGAGCGTAGGTTTCCGTAGTGGGCGTGCCGTTAACAGTGGTGGAAACGACCTCAGCATCCAGAGTCTCGCCCGTAGTCACAGCGTGACCCTGCTTCACAACGCCGTCCTCGAGAGCGACGATGTAGAGCGTGTTGGTCTTGGGCTCACCCGCAACGCTGTTCACCGTCAGGGTGCTCTGCAGAGCAGCATAGTTAGCGAACTTGACTTCGCCGGCAACGCCGTCGACATAGCCCTTAACGACCCACGTACCGTCGGCGAGGGTGTAAGCGCCCTGCTGACCGTCGAAGTAGAACAGGCTCGTGACCTTGGAGCTCGTGGTAGCGCCGATGACGTAAACGTAATCAGCAACGTTGTCGCCGTTCAGGTCAACCCAGTCGACCTCAGCCGCATTGTAGTTATCAATGTTGGTGAAGCCGGTGATGGACTTGAAGGTGTAGGGGCTAGCAGAGGTGCCTGCGCCGGAACGAACCAGGAACGTGGTGTTGGCGTTGACAACCAGAGTGCTAGGAGCGGTGTAGATCTGGGTGTTCTTGTACACCGCGAGAGAAGCGATGCTGTGGAGCTTGCCGGAATCAGCAACATTAGCCCCAGCAGGATAGGTGGCCACCTCGACAGCCTTGAGGGTGCCGTTGGACTTGGTGGTGAAGCGGAACAGGTGGCCGTTCAGCAGGTTGTTGGTATCCGCATTGGTGTTGGTGTTGATGTAGGAATCAACATAGAAGTAGTTACCATCAGCCTTCATGACCATGTTATTGATGCCGGTGCTGTGGGTGACCTTGCCGTTCGCAATCTTGGAGCTCACAATGCCGGAAGCATTATCGTCGAAGTAGGTCATCTCGCTCAGGTCGACCTGAGCGGTGGTGCCGTCCACATAGGTGACGTTGGCCTTCGCCACGCCGGAACCGTCAGTGGCGTTGCCCGCCCACCAGATGGAGTTGATGACGCCGTAGCTGTTGGCAGCAGCGATCTCAACCGCACCGATCAGGTTGTTGTAGGAATCGAAGTACCAGGTGTACTTGGCGTCCTTCTGAGCGGCCTGATCGAGGTAGAACTTGACAGCATCGTCATAAACGGTGCCCTCAACGTTGTGCTGCTGGGCGTTCCAGTAGATGACGCTCTGAGCGCCGTCAACAGAAGTGGCCTTGCCGACGATCTCGGCATACTGCTTGGTGTTGTTGAACACCTTGCCGCTGACAGTGGCGGAGTTGGGGTCATTGGTGTAAGCGTTGACGAGGACATACTCATCCTTGGCATAGCCATAGTTGTTGTCGTAGTCCTTGAGCGTCAGAGTGGTGTAAGTAGCCGCCTTCTGAGCGCCAGTGCCATTGGTGCCATCATAGACCTCGAGGGTGATGGTGGCAGGAGTCTTGACGTGACCCTGAGCATCATAGGTGATGTCAGCAACATAGGTGACCTTGGCAAGGAAGGTGTCGATCATCACGATGGTCTTGGCATCCTTGTAGACCTCGAACAGACGGCCCTGAGCGCCCATCTTGGTGACGGTGTCGGTCAGGTTGACGAGGTAGTTCGTGGTCTGGGGCTGGCCGTTGACGATCAGCGTGTAAGCGGTATCAGCGCTCAGGCCGAGGTCGTGAGCGACGTCGCACTCAGCAACAGCCTTGGTGTAGGACAGGTCGGGCTTCTCAACGAAGGTAGTGGCCTTGTCGCCGGTGTTGTAGGTCCACTTGGTGGCGGGACGGCCCCACTTGTCGGCAGCAACAGCGGAAGCGAGCTTGAAGTTCTTCTCGCCGAGGCTGTTGGTCTTGGTGCTGATGACCTTATCGGTCACATAGCCGAAGGCCGGGGTGTAGGTGACCTGAGCCTTCTGGATGCCCTGGAACAGGAGCTCAGCGACCAGCTCACGGGAAGCGGGAGCGTTCAGGTCGGTGGTCTTCGCCACGTTGTCCAGAACGCCGAGCTGCTGCGCGGTCTGCGCAACATGGAGCGCCCAGTCAGCGCCGGAGAACTCGTTGTTCTTGTCGTAGCCAACCGCGCGGAGGATCATGGCGAGGACTTCATAGCCGGTGACCTTGCCGGACGGCTTGAAGGTGCCATCGGGATAACCCTTGACGAGGGAGGCGTTGGCGCAGTAGCCGATGTAGCCCTGAGCCCAACCGGCGCCAGCCATGTCGC
>ENA-ORUX01001461-ORUX01001461.1-human-gut-metagenome-genome-assembly--contig:-NODE-1461-length-18186-cov-2.090067_pt1 | contig 18186 bp, 17 predicted proteins | sample MGYA00242087_ERZ509225 | MGnify/ENA primary metagenome ERZ509225 (study PRJEB26280, sample SAMEA2338864) | human gut metagenome | biome: human gut; feature: human-associated habitat; material: faeces... | reverse complement strand
CCGGGGAGATTTTGACCATTTTGTTGAATTCCTCCAGCGCACGGAAGAACGCTTGGGGATTCGACCGGACGAAGGCGTATATGTTCTCGTTGCTGCCCGCCTTTCTTATTTCGTCTTGGATCAATTTCCCCATAAGCGGCACGCTCTTGATGAGCTCCTTGATGTCGATCCCCTGCCATGAAGTGAGTATCTGCTGCATGTTCAGGCCGACGACGCCCATATCTCTATTACTGGCATGTGCTAACTTGGCTGTGATATTGGCCAGATAGGATGCTTGCTCCTGCGACAATAATGTGCCTCCTACGTTAAGGCCGGTCAGGGTCGATATAAGGTCCAGCGTTCCCACACGGGAGGAACCGGTCGATACGGCGATGTCGCTGGCCGCCCGGAAGGCGTCGTCGTAGCCTTTCCCGGTAGGGTTCAACAAGGAGAGGTAATAAGGCGTGACAAAAACGGGAATCCCTTTTTCCTGCGCCTGTTGGTAAATGCGCAGGGTCTCGCCGGAAAGCGTACCGTCCAGCATCCGGTTCAGTTCGGCGGCGCTCTTTACGGCCATGGACAAATGGAAACGGGCTTCGCCCCACCACCGGCGCACCCATCCGAGCTTTTCCGCCTCGCTGCACCCTTCCGGAAACACATAGCGTCCGGAAGAAGCCGGACGATGTTCTATCTTCCGAACCAACAACGCCATAATCCTCTCTTTGTTCGCCTCACGGATGGCCCTCACCTGTTCATTCAGTCCGTCCGGCCAACGGCGCATCCACCGGAGCACATCCTCTTTCTCCGGCACGCCGGAGGGGGCGGCATGCAACCTGGAAAACTGGTGGTACAACTCGAGTGCAAAATCCGGAGAAATCTCATCTTCCCCTATACGCCCGGACAAGAAACGCCACAACAAGGCAAGGGTCTCCACCTTCACGTCTTCCCCGACCGAAAGTTCATGAACGACCCTGCCGTCATACTCCAACAAACGCCTTACCACCCGTACCCCTTCCGCATTCCACGACGCATCCGACAAATAAGCGTCTATCTTTTGCCGGAAAGAGGCCTCGTCCGGACTGTCTACAGCCCCAGCGAGCAATTCTGGAAATTTATTTTCGAATAACAGTCTGACCTCATGCAGGGTAACCGCTTTATTCTTTTGCTTCATACATATTCTATTTTAGGGTCACACACAAAAAACGAAACAACCGTTTCATTCTTCTAATTTAACGAAAAAAGGGCACGTCGGCAAAAGGCAAGGAATCATTTTTATTCTTTTAAAAAAACAAACCCGAAAAAACACACATTTTTGCTTATCGCTATATTTGTTACACGAAGACAGGATGCGGCTCGGCATAGCCAAACTTGAAAAACTTCGTTTTTCGTTTGTCTCTGCGCTCGCCTTTCGCTATCTTTGCACCCGTTATGAGACTGAAGCTTACTTTTTTCCTATACATTTGTTTGTGTATGGTGTTTCCCGCCATAGCACAAATGCCTGTCGGTAACCCCATCTACGGTACGGATGCCTATGGTAATCCGGTGGATGCCAATGGCAATCCCGTCCAACTCGACGCCAACGGCAATCCTGTCGTCGACGGATACGGTAACGATGCGTACACTTGGGGGCGTGACACGACACAAGCCGAAGAGAAAATCATTCCTATCGGCTCATACGCCTGGAATATCGACGAACGCTTCGGCAACATCACTCCCGTAGACGTGGACACGCTGCCGAACAATTTCCAGAACTTCAACCTGACGGCCGGCCCTACGGGACAGTACAACTTTCTGGGAAACCTGGGTTCTCCCCGCCTGTCCCGCCTTTTCATGGACCGCAAACCGTACAGCAATTTCATCTTTGCCGACCCGTTCGACTATTTCTATACTCCGGTGAACGAATTCCAATTCACCAACACGCTGAGTCCCATCACCAATCTGTCCTACCACTCCTGCGGCAACAAACAGGACGGAGAAGACCGCTTGAGAGCTTATTTCGCCAGCAACATCAACAAGATTTCCGGTATCGGATTCAAACTCGACTATTTATACGGACGCGGATACTACAACAACCAAGCCACTTCTCTTTTCAACGGTTCGCTATACGGCTACTATCTGGACGACCGCTACAACATGCATGCATGGATTAGTGTAAACCACATGAGAATGGGCGAGAACGGCGGTATCGAGAATGACGACTATATCACCCACCCGGAAGATTTTACACGCTCCTACGGTTCAAGGGATATCCCGACCATCTTGTCGGAAAACTGGAACCGTAACGAAGACCAGACGTATTATCTCACACACCGTTATAATCTGGGATTCTACAAAGACATCGAACTGCCCGATTCGCTCCGTCCGATGATGCCTGCCGATTCCGTATTGCTAAAAGGGCTGCGCGACAGCCTGCTCACCGTATACCAAAAGGCGGACACGGCATACCAACATGCCGTCATGGATTCGTTGCGCAACGATTTCATGGCTAAACAGGACAATCCGCAAGACTTCATACCGGTTACCAGCTTCATCCATACCCTGCGCATCCGAAACGCCAAGCACACGGTGTATTCATACGATACGCCCGACCACTATTATGCCGACTTGTTTTATGGCGACCCCAACAATATGAGTGACCGCACGCGGGGTTACTCCATCCAAAACACTTTGGGCATAGCCCTGCGCGAAGGTTTCAACAAATGGGCGAAAGCCGGCCTTACAGCTTTCGCGTCTCACGAATACCGTCATTATACCATGCCGGACCTGAACGGCGGAAACAAAATCATCCGAAGCTATTCGGAAAATAATATCTCGGTAGGCGGACAACTGAGCAAACGGGAAGGAAAAACCCTACACTACGACGTGACGGGCGAAGTGACGTTGCTCGGAGAAGATGTCGGGCAATTCGATGTGGAAGGCCGGGCCGACCTGAATTTCCGGTTGTTTAAAGATACCGTACAGTTGGCAGCCCGTGCATTCGTCAAGAACCTGAATCCGAGTTTCTACATGCGCCACTACCATTCGCAGTTTGCTTGGTGGGACAACGACCTGAACAAAGAATTCCGTACCCGGATAGAGGGAACGCTTTCCTTGAAACGTACACGGACAGCCCTCACCGTCGGAGTGGAAAACATCAAGAATTATGCCTACTTCGCCACAGACAAAATAGCTTATAACGACGAAGGGGGACAATTCGCCGGTTACAGCAACCGTATTTCCGTCAAACAATACGGGGGCAGCGTACAAGTGTTCAGCGCACGGCTTAACCAAAACTTCAAATTCGGTATCCTGCATTGGGACAACGAGGTAGCGTACCAGAAAACCAGCAATCAGGACATCCTCCCCCTGCCCGACCTTTCGGCCTACAGCAACCTCTACATCGTATTCCGTATTGCCAAGGTCTTGCGTGTGCAGTTAGGCGGAGATGTGCGTTATTTCACGGAATACTATGCTCCGGACTATGCCCCCATCATCCAACAGTTTACGGTTCAGTCGCCGGAAACGCGGATGAAGTTAGGCAACTATCCCATTTGCAACGCCTACGTCAACCTCTTCCTGAAGCACTGCCGTTTTTATGTGAACGTAAACCATGTAAACAATGGAACGGGAAACAAGAACGCATTCCTCGTCCCCCACTATCCCATCAATCCGATGAACATCCATTTCGGACTCTCGTGGAACTTCTTCAATTAATCCTTGATAAAAGACAATGAAAAGAACAGTCATATTCACGGATATAGCCTTAGTGCCAACCTTCGTCCTGACTTTCTACAGCGGCATCAAGTTACACGTGGCCGGACATGGCACCTCTCACGAAGTCTGGCACAACTTTGCCTTATTCCATATCATTACCAGCCTGCTCTTCCTCGCAGCTTGTATCATGCACATACGTTCGCACGCCACATGGTACAAAGGGTTGTTCCAGAAAGGCCTTGGGAAAAAAAGCCGTATCACACTTTGGACAACCGTGGCCTTCATCCTTGCCACATCCACCGGCATAGTCCTGCTGGGCGTGGAAGGCGCAAATTCTGGAATAGGCATGTGGCATTACCGCATAGGTTTGACAAGCAGCGCACTGATGCTGATTCATATCAGCAAACGTTTCATTCCTTTATGCAGCTCCTTGCACAAAAAACACTAATATATCAATCCATGAAACAAACCATCGACATCACCCATTGGAACCGCAGGGAGCATTTCGAATTCTTTTCCCAATTCGACGATCCTTTTTTCGGAATCACCACACTCGTAGACTTTACTAAAGCCTACGAACATATCAAAGCACACCGACGTCCCTTCTTCCTCTCGTCCGTACATTTCCTATTGAAATGCGTCAATGAAACGGAAGCCTTCCGGCTCCGAACAGAAGACGGGAAGCTCGTACAGTACGATACCATACATGTATCTCCCACCATCGGACGAGAAGACGGTACTTTCGGATTCGGCTTTTTCGAATATCATACCGACATCGACATTTTTATCCGGAATGCGGAAAAAGAAATAAAGCGAGTGAAAAAAGGGTGCGGTCTGTCCGTTACCGAAAACACATGGCGACCGGATGTCATCCGCTATTCGGCATTGCCCTGGTTCGCATTTTCCGAAATGAAACATGCCGGTTCTATCCGGACCGGAGACTCCGTTCCCCGTATTTCCACGGGAAAGCTGACACAGGAAAACGGACGATATAATCTTCCTCTTTCCATCACCGTGCATCACGGACTCATGGACGGGCGTGACGTAGCGGAGTTTCTGCAAAACATAGAATACCATCAAAAACTTCTATAAATCCATTCGCCCGCACGGCGAATACCTTTCCCGAGCAAACAACTCCCTTTCCATACACCATCATGCCCCGTATCAAATCATTTATTGATACGGGGCATGACGGTTCTATTCTTACCAGAGGCTACTGCAAACCCTGCAAACGGCGTTCTTCCTCTTCAAAAGAAGCCTTCTCCTGTTTCCGTGCCTCAACCGAACCATACAGGTAAGACAACGGGAAAAGTGTAAGCCAACTGAACACGTTCGCTATCACCGAAGCCAACATAAAGAAGAATACGACCAAAGCCGGAACGTATGAAGGCAGATCCGTTGCATCTCCTTCCAACACCCCCATCAGGGAAGCATGACCGGCGTATGCCAGAATCCCCGCCGGCAACCAGCTCACTGCTGCCAACACTCCCATGATAAGACCTCCGCAAAACAAGATAATGAAAAATGCTCCCCAGTACTGGTAACCATCTTTCATACGCTTCAGGCTACACCAAAAGTCGCGGCGTTCGCCCAACATATAGTCCATAATCACCATACAGTAAGGCACTCCCAACGCAAGCAACAGGACATACGACACCACAGTCACCCAGACGTTGCCCGCCCCCAACCACAAAGTCACAGGCACGATGAGCAAAGAGAATACCACGACGGCCACCAACGTACACGTCAAAGCTCGCAGAGAAGCATTGAATATCTCACGCTTGGCTTCACCGAACCGCAACGCAGGCCACGCCCCGGCCGTAGCAAAACGGGAAACAGCCGTCATCACGTTCCCCATATAAAAGCTATCGGCCAACAGGGACAACACACTTAATATGATAAGAGTAAACAAGGGAAAAGAAAGCACGACCGGTTCGCTTGCTGCCATCCAACGTGTCAAAGACACGGTAATCTGATTGAAAAACACGCCCCATAATCCCATTACCACCGCACCCGCGATGAGCGAAGGATACAAAAACCTCAATAAAGACAGGATATGACGTGTAGGCAATTTCAGTCCCTCATTCAGACAGCTCAGATAACTACGGCTTTTGAACAAGCCCTCATCCATTTCTTTCTTCTCTTCCATAATCGAATTTGAAACTTTAATGTTCTTTTGTCGGACAAAAATACCATATTTTTCCATACCACCGTGACGAGATAACATTTTTTATACCTCGTCGGAAACGGCACCACCGGCTTTATCCAAACTTTCTGCCGCCCATCCGCCGGAATATGCCGCCTTTTTTGTACATTTGCGTAAAGATTACATTTTTCATTGCACGAATATGGACGCGGAAATCATCATCAAATGGGGATTTATCGGATGTGGGGAAGTGACGGAAAAGAAAAGCGGGCCGGCTTTCAGTCTCGTGCCCGGCTCTAAAATCGAAGCCGTCATGAGCCGCAATAAAGAAAAAGCACGTTCGTACGCTGAAAGGCACGGTATCCCCAAATGGTACACCGACGCACAGGAATTAGTGGACGACCCCGACGTAAATGCCGTCTATATCGCCACGCCTCCTTCTTCACATGCCACTTTTGCCATCATGGCCATGAAGGCCGGCAAGCCGGTATATGTGGAAAAGCCCCTTGCGGTAAGCTACGAAGAATGCTGCCGCATCAACCGTGTCTCCCAACAAACGGGTGTGCCTTGCTTCGTGGCCTATTACCGGCGTTACCTGCCTTACTTTGCCAAAGTAAAGGAACTGATACGAAGCGGAGCCATCGGACGGGTGCTCAACGTGCAGATCCGGTTTGCCGTCCCACCGCGTGATTTGGACTACAACAGCCGGGAACTGCCTTGGCGTGTGCAACGCGACATCGCAGGAGGAGGTTATTTTTACGACCTCGCCCCGCACCAGTTGGATTTGCTTCAGGAATTTTTCGGGCCCATCATCAAAGCCCAGGGATACTGTTCCAACCGGGAAGGACTATACGCCACGGAAGACAACGTCAGTGCCTGTTTCCAATTCCCGGACGGTACGCCGGGTTCCGGTTCATGGTGTTTCGTGGCCCATGAATCGGCCAAAACCGACCGTATCGAAATCATCGGCGACAAAGGACAGATTTGTTTCTCGGTATTCACCTACGCCCCCATTGCCCTGCATACGGAACGCGGCCGCGAAGAACTCGTCATACCGAATCCCGACCACGTGCAGCTTCCTTTGATTCATAACATCGTCGAACACCTGCAAAAACAAGCGATTTGCACCTGTGACAGCGTGAGCGCCACACCGGTAAACTGGGTTATGGACCAAATCCTGGGCAAACTGTAAGATGAAATTACGGACCGTACTGACAATATACACCTGTCTTTCCTGTGTGGCCGCTCTCGCACAATCTCCTATCGGCGAAAGCCACACTACTGTTACGGAATTTACCGACAGTGCAGAGACCGCCATCCCATCTGACTTGCCCCAAAACCGGAAGGGAAACATCTTCAAACAGTTTTTCCGTGCGTTCAACGCCATGGACACGACTTATATCACCCCGAACAAATACAACTGGGCCTTCATGTTGCAAAACACGAACAGCTTCGAAACCTATACGTTACACAGCCGGGAGTTGGGACAAAAACTGTCGTTCTCCCCCAGACCGGCCATCAAAATAGGACCTTATCTGGGTTGGCGTTGGATTTTTCTGGGATACACTTTCGAGGTTTCTTCTTTAGGTAAAGGCCAACAGTCGAAAAAGACGGAATTCGAACTGAGCCTGTACAGTTCCATGCTCGGTTGTGACCTTATTTACCGGCGGACGGGAGACGATTTCCGGCTCCGTAAAGTAAAAGGCCTCGGCGAGGAGGCACGAGAAGTGGAAGGCGAGAATTATCATGGCATCAACGTGAAAGTGACCGGCATCAATGCCTACTACATTTTCAACCATAAACGCTTCTCCTATCCGGCCGCATTCGCACAAAGTACCGTGCAACGTAAAAGCTGCGGGTCGTGGAAAGTCGGTTTTGCCTATACCCGGCACGAACTGGATTTCGATTATAATGCCCTGCCGCCCGTGCTCACCCATAATCCGAACCACGAACTCAGCCAGGATTTTCAGGTTGATAAAGTCAAATACACGGATTTCAGCCTGAGTTGCGGTTATGCCTACAACTGGGTGTTCATCAAAAACCGTTTCTTTCGTCTTTCCATCGCGACGGCCATCGGTTATAAAAAAACACATACAGCCGCCGTGCAATCGGAAAACGAGACGGAGACTTCGGCTTTGGCTTCTCATCTGAGAAACCTGAATTTCGACGTCACGGGGCGTGCGGGACTGGTATGGAACAACACCAAATATTTCGGTGGCTTGTCTTTAATCGTGCACAACTACAATTACCGCCACAACCGCCTGTCCATCAACAACACGTTCGGCACACTGAATTTATATATCGGACTGAATTTTCATAAACGTAAAGCATACAGATAGATACACATGACACCAACAGATTCCCCCACCCCCATTCCAACCGAAGAGCATCCCTTGCAACCGTTCCTTCCGCCCCACGCACGCCTGTTGATGCTGGGCAGTTTCCCGCCCCAGAAAAAACGCTGGTGCATGGATTTCTACTACCCGAACTTCATCAACGACATGTGGCGCATCATGGGATACATTTTCCATGGCGACCGGAATTGGTTTGTAGATGAACGGGCCAAATGTTTCAAGAAAGAAATGATTGTGGAGTTCCTGCTCGACAAAGGCATCGCCCTATACGACACGGCTTCCGCCATCCGCCGTCTTCAGGATAATGCGGCGGACAAGTTTCTGGAAGTCGTCACCCCGACCGACCTTCCCCGATTGCTCGGACAAATCCCTCGTTGCACGGCTATCGTCACCACCGGACAAAAAGCTACCGACACGTTGTGCGATACTTTTCATATATCGCAGCCCGCCATCGGGAGCTTCAGCCCATTCGTGACGGAAGGACGTGAATTACGGCTGTATCGCATGCCCTCCAGTTCACGTGCCTATCCTATGAAATTGGAGAAGAAGGCCGTCTTCTACCGTAAAATGCTGGAGGAAATCGGTCTGCTGTAAAATGCGGCCTCCACAAACCCAAATCATCCCCTGTGCTCCGTAGCCTTTCAAAGCAGAGAAAAGACACTTATTGTAAACCATCTTCAACCCGTTTCCACGATCTGCGGCAAACGATTTTTCAATCTGCGGCAAACGAAAAATCATTCGGCTGAGATTGAAAAATCGTTTGGCGCAGAAAAATATGTCCAAATGCGTCCGTTCCTTATCCACTATCAAACAATCAGTTAGGGAAATACAGAAAAAAGGCGGACAGGAAAGTAAATATCAATAATTTTCCTGTCCGCCTCCAATATGCGGCTAAACTTTACGGACTTTAATAAAGATCCTCACCGATTCCTCCGGCTCCGCATATACTAAGCGGAACCATCTCCATATATTCCAACACAAAAGCGGCATCGCTACTTCCCGTAAACACCGAACGGAACCGCACCGTATGCTCCTTGTTGGGGAGGATTACGACATCGCAAACCTTACGGCGCAGACAGGAAGCGACATTGTACAACACATTGGAGGACATGGGCACGTATTGCGGCTGTTCCGGAATATTTCCGGCGTTATAGCATATCACACTCTTCCCCGCGCTATAGTAACCGTTGTTCTTCATGACACGGGCATTTTCCTCCAATTCCTCCGTCGTATAAATACCGTTGGAGTTTTCATCCTTGTTACGCCATCCGGAGCCTCCGTTATAAAGACCGGCCACACGGCTGTCCGACCCACCATAACGCATATCGATGGGAAGTCCCTGCGGCACGTCATCCAAGTAAACCTGGGCGATGCCTCGATTCCCTACTCCGCCCGGATAAGCTATCCGTAGCTCATACGTGCCGGGAGGAACATGGGGCAATTTGAACTCCACGTCGTAACTTGAACCTTGGACGGTAATCTCATCTCCACCGAAGTCCCACCAACGCAACTTGGGACGATGCACCATGAACACCGAGGTCTCCGAAAACTCGACCCCTTCAATATATCCCTTGGGAGCATAGTAATTGAATCCCCCGGCTTTTCCGCCTGTCTCGGAATTGTCGGCTGCCTCGTTGTAAGCCTCACGCGGATCGCCGTTCAAACGCATGTCGTTATTGGTCAATTCCGGCCACACGGTCTGGAAATCTATTCTCAAGCGCGTATTGTAAACGTTGTTCCGTGTCGTCTGGTCGTAAGCCAACACGTCATCCACATAATAATAGGCCACGTTGAGCGAGAAGTTATCCGCATCGGGCACCGTCACGCGTGAACCGCGTACCCGCTCGTTGGAATTATATTTACTGGCCTCACTGTGGTTGATATAGAACTCACGAGGGTATTCCACTTCCGGATCCGTGGTAGAATACACCTTTTCCAACTTCATGGACGAGAAATCGAGCATCGTGTTTATCCATTCCGTAGGACTGGCATAAGCCGTATTGAAGCCCCAACAGTTGATGAACTTGTCCGTGCTGGCAAACATACGGTCCAGGATATGGTAGGTCATAAAGATCTTCAACGGGTTGTGAGGATTGGTCAGGCTATTCTTGTTCCAATACAACTCCTTGTACGTCTTGCCTTCCGGATTAGTCGGATCCACCTTATTCAACCCGAATATCTCAGCCGACTGGTTATCATTATATTTTTCGACGGCCAAATCGTACAAGGCATCTATCTTTTGCTCCATCGACATGCCCTCGCTGAAAAGGTTCGCATATTTCTCATACAGCACGCGGTCCGGAACAATGAACAAAGTAAAGCCTGAGTAGCGATGGTCCGGACGTTTTAAGGTGTAGGTATAATTTCCAGGCTTTTGATTGTACAGGAACTCGGGAAAGTTCGCTTTCTCCGCCTCGTATTCATCGTCGCGGTATTCCGACAAGGAATCCAACAGCCCTGTACGGCGGAATGCCTCATAATAAATAGTAAAGTCCGCTTTGTTCTCTTCGAGCAAGGAAGCCCCCAAGCTGGTACTTGGGACAAGCACTTTGCTCACCGGATGGCACACACCGTTTTCCACCGAGTCGTTCTTCAGCTCATTGATAATAGCCGCCCTACGGTTCACAATACTCAACACCATGCCATTGGCGTCAACCGTGTCACCCGTGGTCTGAATCACCAAAGGCAAATCCAGCTCATTCTTCTGCTGCGATGTTTCCGTCAGGTTATACGTATAAACTATCGAGTTGTCTATCATGCAGGCTTTCACAAGCGTATCGCAATAAGCCTCCGGAATGTCCTCTACGGAAGCATAACCATACTCCTTCAAAAAATCTTCTACACCTGCGTTTACCGGTGGGAACAAAGTACGCCCGCCACGGCTGGCCAGAAAGTCCATTTGCCCTGCACGCTCCACGATACGTGTGAACAAACTGAAATCCTCACGGGACTTCAAATAGTCACTCATCATTTCCCCCGTAAAAGTATAATAACTCGCAGCGGGCAAGTCATCATTACAACTGGACAAGAAAACCGAATGCCCGGCAACGAAAAAGGCACTGCATACGGTTAACCATAGTCTGAATTGTTTTTTCATACATTTAATAAATTTAGAACGAAATTAGGAATTATTGTGGAGGCAAAATTACAAGAAGTATTTAATAATACGAATTATTCCTGTCAAAAAAAGAAGAAAAACTCCAATTTTTAACACTTTTGTGCCCCCACACAATTAAAATTGTGCAGGGACACAAAGAAAGAGGTGCGAACCTACATATAGAACTACAAGGTTTCCTAAAAAATCAATCTATCAGACCAAAATGACGCAAAGCTTTTTCCACTCCATCTTCGTCCACAGAATCAGTCACATATGCGGAAACCCTTTTCAGTTCATCGCATGCGTTTCCCATGGCTATCCCGTATGGAACGTGAGACAACATCGTCACATCATTTCCACCGTCGCCAAACGCCATGGCCTCGTCTAATGACAGTCCTTCGTATGCCAGCACTTTATCAATGCCGACACTCTTGTCTACCCCACCGGCAATGACATCCGTAAAGAAAGGATGCCAGCGCATGGAAGTGCAATCGGGCATCAGTTCCGTCATGAAATGCGGTTCACGGTCGGCTTTGAAGAAAGAAATGAGTTGCAAGACATCTTTTCCGCGGGCATACGAAGCCGGACGAACTGTCGGCATTTTGATGTCCAACAAACGGGCCACCGCATCGACATCTTCGTTAAGTTCCGTAATGAACATCTCATCGCTGCAAACAAATATGACCGGATATGCGTCTGTTCCGTGTGTCAGGTGCTCCACGACACGCTCCACACTCCCCGTAGAAACCGGCCGGTGAAAAATAATCTCACCGCCGCGCGTAAAACAATGGGCACCCGTCACGGTAATCATGCCGTCGTACTCCAATTCACCCAAATTGTCAATAAACGGCACCGGACGCCCCGTAGCTATATAAACTTTGATGCCACGGCTGCGAAGGGCGGTCACGGCATCAAGGGTGGATTGGGGAATGCGATGGGTTTTAAAAGAGACCAACGTCCCGTCGATATCGAAAAATACCGCTTTTATCTTTCCCATCGGCTTATTTCTTATCTTTTTCGGAGGCTGTCATTACACCGGTAATATACAATTTCACCATAGGCTCCTTGGCATTGGTACGCACCGTAATGCTTTTCTTGAAACGCCCCGGATATTTTCCGCTGCCGTTGTACGTCACCTCCATCTTGCCCTTCTCTCCGGGTTTTACCGGCATCCGGGTATAAGTGGGTACCGTGCATCCGCATGAAGCAATAGCCTGATGAATCACCAACGGAGCATTCCCCTCATTGGTAAACGTAAACGTACATTTCACGATCGGATCGTCTTCCGAAAAGGTTCCCAAATCCTGAGTTGTCTTGTCGAATACAATACTGGCTTCCTTCACGTCAGACTTTGTCTCCTTTGCAGCCGGAGCCTTCGCGTCCGTCTTTTGCGCCCCAACCGGAACGCCTCCCAACATGCACAGCAAAGACCATGTTATAAACTTTTTCATATCCTTCTTCTATTAAAATCACTGCAAAAATAGGTCCTTTATTTAAAATAAGGTAGCTACTCCACGAAAAAATAGGAATTATTAGCACATCAACCGCCTTTTTCGTAACTTTGCAAACTCAATAAAACTTAGGAAACATGTTGGTTTACAATACGACTTATCACGTGACTTTCGACGATGCCCGGAACTTTGTCATCTGGATTCATCAAGTCTATATCCCGCAGGCATTGGCTTCCGGCCTTTTGGACAAACCGCGGTTATGCAAGATCTTGTCTCACCACGACGAGGATTCCGAATGTTTTTCCTTGCAATTCGAGGTGGAAAGTTCGGCACGGCTGCATGAATGGTATGTCAAGCACGGTGAAAAGCTCCTTCAGGAAATGCAAAAGGTATTCAAAGATAAGGCCGTCGGGTTCACCACTTTAATGGAAGTCATCGAAGAACACTGATTCATGACGGACAAGCCAAACAGCGAAAAGATAATCCTGGGCATAGACCCGGGCACGAACCTCATGGGATATGGCGTGCTGCGTGTGACCGGAAACAAGGCGGTCATGGAAACCATGGGCGTCATTGACCTCAGCAAATATGCCGGGCCATACCTGAAACTCGGCCGGATATTCGAAAGGGTGACAGGCATCATCGAATCGTACCTGCCGGACGAAATGGCCATCGAAGCGCCTTTCTTCGGCAAAAACGTACAGAGCATGTTGAAATTGGGACGCGCACAGGGGGTGGCTATCGCAGCGGCTATCCATCGTGACATCCCCATCACCGAATATGCGCCGCTCAAAATCAAAATGGCCATCACCGGAAACGGGCAGGCCAGCAAAGAACAAGTGGCAGGCATGCTGACCCGTATTCTCCATATCCGCGAGGAAGACATGCTGCCGTATATGGACGCCACGGACGGACTGGCTGCCGCCTACTGCCATTTCCTGCAGATGGGGAAGCCGGCCGTGGCCCAGCCTTACCACAGTTGGAAAGATTTCATCCGGAAAAACCCGGATAAGGTGAAAGGACAGATATAACACGAACACAATGCAACACATCATCGAAATCACGAACGGGGTGCCTCGTCATCCGCTTTACCGCATGAACCATCCGGTAAACCTGACCATCGCATCCGGGGAACAGGTGGCCATCGTAGGAGCCAACGGGAGTGGTAAATCACGACTGGTGGACATCATCACCGGACGCTATCCGCTTCTGTTGAACGAAGTCCGTTACGACTTTTTTCCCTCACCGTTGAAATTAGTCAGCGAAAATATCAAATATATCACTTTCCGCGATTCTTACGGAGACAGCGACGGCAGTTACTACTACCAACAACGTTGGAACCAACACGACATCGACGAGAAGACACCGACCGCCGGACAAATGTTGGAGGAGGCTTTCACCGCAGCCGAAAACAGTACGGGATACGGCATGGACGAAGAGGAAAAGCAACAGATGCACGAGCGGCGCACGATGCTGCGAGATAAACTTTATGAGATGTTCCACCTCTCCACCTTATTGGATAAATATATCATTACCTTGTCCAGCGGAGAGTTACGGAAATTCCAGCTCACCAAAACGTTGCTTTCCGGCCCAAGGCTTTTGATTATGGACAATCCTTTCATCGGACTGGATCCACAGACGCGGGAGCAACTGGCCGGACTGCTCCGAACGCTGATCCGCGAAACGGACCTGCAAGTCATATTGGTCCTGTCGAAAACCGATGATATTCCGGAGTTCATCACCCATGTCATTCCGGTGGAACATCTGGACATCCTGCCCAAAGTACCGCGTACGGAATACATCGGACAACGTCCTCGCATCCCGGTACGTGTGCTCGAAGAAGACAAAACCGCCCGCATCCTGGCGTTGCCGGAGAAAGAAAACCGCCTGACCACTACGGACACGGAGGGTTGCATGCTGCGGTTCAACCACGTGAGCATCCGCTACGGACAGCGCACCATCCTGAAAGACTTGGACTGGACGGTGAAGCAAAACGAGAAATGGGCTTTGGGCGGCGAAAACGGTGCCGGGAAATCCACCCTCCTCAGTCTGGTATGTGCCGACAATCCGCAAAGCTACGCCTGCGACATCGAACTGTTCGGACGGAAACGAGGTTCGGGAGAAAGCATTTGGGACATCAAACGGCATATCGGCTATGTCAGCCCGGAAATGCACCGCGCATACCTGAAAGACCTTCCGGCTATAGACATCGTAGCCAGCGGACTGAACGACTCCGTAGGGCTTTACGTACATCCTCGTCCGGAACAGCGAGCCGTCTGCGAATGGTGGATGGACATTTTCGGTATCGCTGGACTGAAAGACCGTACTTTCCTGAAACTCTCCAGCGGAGAGCAACGGCTCTGTCTGCTGGCCCGCGCGTTCGTCAAAGACCCGGAATTACTTATCTTGGATGAACCGTTGCACGGATTGGACGACCGTAATCGTCAGTTGACGCGTGAGATTATTTCGGCTTTTTGCCGACGAAAAGACAAGACCATGATTATGGTAACGCATTATGCCGAAGAGCTGCCCGATGTCATTACGCATAATCTGTTCCTGAAAAAGAACAAGTAGCATGCAGTTCGTCACAAAAAAGCAACGAAATGTAAGCAAAATACGTTTTTTCATGTTACTTTATCCCATCTGTCAACTAAAATTAGTATATTTGCAGACATCAAAAAAAGACAGAGTATATTAAAAGATGAATGTAGCCATCGTAAAGTATAATGCAGGAAACATCTATTCCGTAGTCAACGCACTGAAACGGTTGGGGATTACGCCGGAACTGACCGACGACGCAGAGCGGTTGTCGAAAGCCGACCGTGTGCTTTTTCCGGGACAAGGAGAAGCCGGTAGTACGATGGCTTACCTGCGTTCGCGGGGATTGGACCGTCTGATACGCGACCTGAAGCAACCCGTTTTGGGCATCTGTATCGGCCAACAACTGATGTGCAGCCATTCCGAAGAAAGCGATACGGACTGTTTAGGCATTTTCGACACGAAAGTCCTGAAGTTCCGTCCGGAAAAGCACGAAGACAAAGTGCCCCACATGGGATGGAACACCTTGACACGTACAAGCAGCCCGCTGTTCAAAGGCCTCGGCACGGACGAATTCGTTTATTTCGTACACAGCTATTACGTGCCGGTCAACCCGTACACCATAGCCGTGACCGATTATGTCGTGCCGTTCAGTGCCGCCTTGCATAAAGACAATTTCTACGCCACGCAATTCCATCCGGAGAAAAGCGGAAGCGTGGGTGAACGCATATTAAAAAACTTTTTAGATTTGACTGTATGATCGAACTGATACCGGCCATAGACCTGATAGACGGCAAATGCGTACGGCTGACCAAAGGAGATTACGCCACGCAGAAGACCTACCACGAAGACCCGGTAGCCGTGGCGCGGGAATTTGAAAGTTACGGCTTCAAACGTTTGCACGTCGTGGACCTCGACGGGGCACGCTCCAAACATATCGTCAACCACAAAGTACTGGAGCGTCTGGCTTCGGCCACCGGCTTGACGATAGACTTCGGTGGCGGCATCAAGGCCGACGAAGACCTCCGCATTGCCTTCGAAAGCGGTGCCGCACTGGTCACGATAGGCAGTGTGGCAGCCACCCGTCCGGAATTATTCCTCGGATGGCTCGGGCTATATGGGTCAGACCATATCATATTAGGCGCAGATGTCAAAGACGGACTGATTTCCATCAACGGTTGGAAAGAGGAAAGCACGCAGGAGTTGCTTCCTTTCCTCCGTCGTTATATGGACGAAGGCGTGCGGCATGTGCTCTGTACGGACATCAGCAAGGACGGCATGCTGCAAGGCCCCTCCACCGACCTCTACCGGAAAGTCATGACAGAGTTTCCGGACTGCGGACTGATAGCGAGCGGAGGGGTCAGTTGCCTGCAAGACCTCATCGGCCTGAACGAAGCCGGCATCCCGGCCGTAGTGTTCGGAAAAGCCATCTACGAGGGCAGAATCTCATTAAACGAATTGGCCGAATGGGCTGAAAACAAAGGATAAGTATGGCATTGGCAAAACGTATCATCCCCTGTCTGGATGTCAAGAACGGACAGACGGTAAAGGGAACTAATTTCGTGAACCTGCGCCAAGCCGGAGACCCGGTGGAACTGGGCAAGGCTTATAGCGAACAGGGGGCGGACGAATTGGTATATTTGGACATTACGGCCAGCCACGAGGGCCGTAAGACATTCACGGAAATGGTGCAGCGCGTAGCAGGAGAAATATCCATCCCCTTCACCGTCGGCGGCGGTATCAATGAACTGGCCGACGTGGAACGGTTGCTGAATGCCGGAGCCGACAAAGTGAGTGTCAACTCGGCAGCCTTGCGTAACCCCAGACTTATCAATGAGATTACGGGACATTTCGGATCGCAAGTCTGCGTGGTGGCCATTGATGCCAAAGAGACCGAAGAAGGTTGGTTCTGTTATCTGAACGGCGGACGCATACGCACAGAACGTGGTCTGTTCGAATGGGCGCGCGAAGTATGCGACCGGGGAGCCGGTGAAATCCTGTTTACGTCCATGGACCATGACGGAGTGAAAAACGGCTACGCCAACCAAGCTCTTTCACGTCTCGCCGAAGAGTTGAGCATTCCGGTTATCGCCTCGGGAGGAGCCGGAAGCAAAGAGCATTTCCGGGACACTTTCATCGAAGGAAAAAGCGATGCCGCATTGGCTGCCAGCGTCTTTCATTTCGGAGAGATTTCCATCCCGGAACTGAAAACGTGGCTAAAGTCGGAAGGCATTAACGTTAGAATTTAAAAAAGACATATCAAACACCTATTATATATATGGAAATAGATTTCGACAAGATGGACGGCCTCGTACCGGCTGTCATCCAGGACGCCGAGACTAAAAACGTCTTGATGCTGGGATTCATGAACCGTGAAGCCTATGACAAGACGCTGGAAACCGGAAAGGTAACATTCTTCAGCCGCAGTAAAAATCGGCTATGGACCAAAGGTGAGACCAGTGGAAACTTTTTGCATGTCGTTTCCATCAAAAACGACTGCGACCATGATACGCTACTCATTCGGGTACATCCCGAAGGCCCGGTGTGCCATACCGGCACCGATACTTGCTGGGGAGAGAAAAATGAAGCCAACCCTTTGACGTTCCTTAGCGAGTTACAGGATTTTATCGAAACCAGACATAAGGAAATGCCCGAAGGGTCATACACTACGAGTTTGTTTAAGGACGGTATCAACCGTATGGCACAGAAAGTGGGCGAAGAAGCCTTGGAGGCTGTCATAGAAGCTGTTAACGGTACAGACGAACGCCTCATTTATGAAGGTTCGGACATGCTGTACCATCTCATCGTCCTGCTTACCTCCAAAGGATTACGTATAGAGCAGATGGCAGCAGAATTACAGGCACGCCACAAGCCGGGGTGGAAAAAACATTAATCTCCTAAAAGAAACATATATGCGCATCGAATATC
>ENA-ORUX01001455-ORUX01001455.1-human-gut-metagenome-genome-assembly--contig:-NODE-1455-length-18270-cov-2.200659_pt1 | contig 18270 bp, 17 predicted proteins | sample MGYA00242087_ERZ509225 | MGnify/ENA primary metagenome ERZ509225 (study PRJEB26280, sample SAMEA2338864) | human gut metagenome | biome: human gut; feature: human-associated habitat; material: faeces... | reverse complement strand
TCAACCCTCCCCCTGTGTAAGCAGGAGTTGGAGGGGGTAGTTTGGTAATCCCCATTTCTTTTGTAAAAGGAGAAGGTGCGATGCTACTTCTCTTTTTTTTCTGCTTTTAAACTTGTTTTTTCTGAATAAATAGTTGTCAAAGAGAATGTGTATTTAATTTTAATAAAGAGCGGGAAATCTTGTAAAAATGCTTATATTTGTGTAGTTAGGTGCATGAGGATGGGGGATGGGTATTGTCTAATTAAAATTTGATACAATGGAAGAATGGTGGAGTTCTCTGGGATTATTTATGCAATCGGTGTGGTGCATCACGCTATTTGCCAGTTTGGTATTTGTTATACAGACTATCATGACTTTTATCGGGATGGATACAGATGGAGGGATGGATGTTGACGTGAGCGCGGATACGACGGCAGACGGGGATAGCGGTCCTTTTCAGTTGTTTACGTTCCGTAATTTCATCAATTTCCTGCTGGGGTTCGGTTGGTCGATTATCTCTTTTGAGAAAGCGATAGTGAATCAGTTCGTGTTGATTCTCGTGTCGGCCGTGGTTGGCGTGCTGCTCGTGATGGCGGTGATGGCTATTTTCAGGTTTATGAGTCGCATGGAGCAAAGCGGAACGATCCATGTGGCAAATGCCGTGGGGTGTAAAGGGAACGTGTACCTGAAGATTCCGGGAGAGAAACGGGGAGAGGGAAAGGTACAGATTTCGATACAAGGTGCCATACGGGAATTTGATGCCTTGACAGCAGGCGAGGAATTGGAGACGGGAGCCCCGATTAAAGTGGTGGAGGTGGTTAACGACAGTACCTTGCTCGTGGAGCGTTTTTGAATGACTATTTATTATTAATACTTAGGAATATATGGAAAGTATGGAAGGAAGTTTGTATTTGATTGTAGCCGTCGTGGCGGTGTTGTTTGTTACGTTTGCGGCGATTTTGTCCCGTTATAAACGTTGTCCGTCAGATAAGATTCTTGTCGTGTATGGGCTGACCGGTAAGAATGCGACCGGGGGAGTGAGTTCTGCACGTTGTATTCATGGTGGGGCTGCTTTTATTTGGCCGGTGTTCCAGAGTTATTCATTTTTGGATCTGACGCCGATCTCTATCGAGTGTAATTTGACGAACGCGTTGAGTAAACAAAATATTCGGGTGGATGTTCCTTGTCGTTTTACGGTGGGTATTTCTACCGAGCCGGATAGCATGACGAATGCGGCAGAGCGTTTGTTGGGACAACGGCAGGAAAACATTCAAGATTTGGCCAAGGATATTCTTTTCGGGCAGTTGCGTTTGGTGATAGCCACGATGGATATCGAGGAAATCAATTCCGACCGGGATAAGTTCTTGGCTAACGTGAGTGCCAACGTGGAAGCGGAGTTGCGGAAGATCGGTTTGAAATTGATTAACGTGAATGTGACTGACTTGCGGGATGAATCCGGGTATATCGAGGCCTTGGGAAAAGAAGCGGCAGCGAAGGCGATCAATGATGCCAAGAAAAGTGTGGCCGAGCAGAATCGGTTCGGTGAAATTGGTAAGGCCGAGGCGGATCGGGATAAAGATATTCGTATCGCGGAAACCGTGCGGGACACTCGTATTCGGACGGCAGAAGCTAATGCAACCGCGGTGGAAGGAGAGAATAACGCAAAGATATTGATTGCCGACTCAGACGCCATCCGTCGGGAGAGGGAGGCCGAGGCAGCCCGTAAGGCTATTGCTGCAGAGAAGGTACAAGCAGCGAAGGCTTTGGAAGAGGCTTACATGGCAGAGAAAGAGGCTGAAATTGCCCGTGCCGAGAGAGAGAAAGCCACGCAGGCGGCCAATATCGTGGTTCCTGCACAGATTGATAAAGAGAAAGCTATTATTGATGCAGAAGCTGAGGCCGAACGTTTGCGCCGGTTGGCAAAAGGAGAGGCTGACGCCATCTTTGCCAAGATGGATGCCGAAGCACGAGGGTTGTACGAGGTGTTGACGAAACAGGCGGAAGGATATGCACAGATCGTGAAGGCCGCGGCCGGAGATCCGGATAAGGCGGTAATGATGTTAATTACCGATAAGTTACCGGAATTGGTGAAAACGCAAGTGGAGGCTGTTAAGAATATAAAGATTGACAAAATTACAGTTTGGGATGGTAATAATGCCGGTAACGGGAATACATCCACGGCTAATTTTATTTCCGGGATGATGAAATCGGTTCCACCGTTGAATGATTTGTTCAACATGGCAGGGGTGAATTTGCCAACATTCCTGAAAGGAGCCGCCACGGAAGATAAAATCACGGATGCCGGACAACAAGGTGAGATTGTTGAAGAGGTTGAGAAGTAGGGGAGATTCTAACTTTTAGTTTCGTTTTTTCGTTTACTTATAATTACCTTTGTGGTATACTTCAATCGTGTATATGACAAAGGTAATTAATCGATTCATAAAATAGAGAAAAGTTTATGCGCTGGATAATTGACAGTGTTGATGATTTGAAGCGGGTTGCAAAGGAGTTTTTAGAAAGTACCGGGGACAACAAAATATATGCTCTATATGGGCCTATGGGAGTGGGGAAGACCACTTTCGTGAAGGCTGTGGCCGAATGTTTGGGAGTAGAGGATGATGTAAATTCCCCAACGTTTGCTATCGTGAACGAGTATTTGGCTGCAACGGGAGAGTCGCTTTTTCATTTCGATTTCTATCGGGTGAAGAGTATCGAGGAGGCAATGGATTTCGGTTACGAGGAATATTTTTATAGCGGGAATCGTTGTTTTATCGAGTGGCCGGAGATGGTGGAGGCTCTGTTGCCGGAAAACACGTTGATTTGCAAATTCTCTGAGTTGGCAGATGGCCGGAGAGAGTTGGTGATTGAAGAAAAACTATAAAATACAGGTTATGGATAACTCGGGTAAATTATCGGGAGCCCAGATTGATCGGGAGTGGTTTTTATATCAAGAAAAAGAGGTATTCGCGGAATACCGGCAGAAACGATTGACAATTGGTTTACCCAATGAGACCGAGCGACGGGAGAACCGGGTGTGTTTAACTCCTGAGGCTGTGTCTGTCATGGTTGACATGGGACACACGATAATGGTGCAACGGGGAGCCGGAGAGGCGGCACATTACCATGACCGGGAGTATGCTGACGCGGGAGCCCAGATGGTGGATACTTGTGAGGAAGTGTACACGGCGGATATTATTCTTAAACCGACTCCGGTGACGCAAGGAGACGTGGAGATGATGCATGACCGACAGGTCATTTTGTCCCCCATCGAGCTTTTTGAGTTACGAAAAGAGGCTGTTGTGGAGATGATGCAGAAGAAGGTGACGGCTGTCGGGTTTGATATTCTGAAAGATGAAAACGGGGGGTATCCCGTGGTGCAAATGATGAGCGAGATTTCAGGAAGTTCGGCTATTATGATCGCTAGCGAGTATCTAAGTAATTCCCGGGAAGGGAAAGGGATTTTGCTAGGCGGGGTGACGGGAATCACGCCCGCGGAGGTTGTTATATTAGGTGCCGGGACTTTGGGTGAATACGCGGCTCGCACGGCGTTGGCTTTGGGGGCAGAGGTGAAGGTTTTTGATCATTCGTTGGAACGTTTACGCCGGATAAATCATTGTCTGGGGCAACGGGTATATACTTCTGTTTTTCATAAGCCGGTTTTGGAACGGGCGTTATTGTCGGCCGATGTGCTGATCGGGGCATTGCGCTTTTTTGATGATGATTTGGGTGTCACCGTGTCTGAAGAACAGGTGAGGCTGATGAAACAAGGGGCGGTAATCGTAGATATGTCCATTGGGCATGGCGGGTGTATCGAAACGTCTGGTCCGACTACCCACGAGAATCCGACTTATGTGTATAACGGGGTAATCCATTATTGTGTTCCGAATGTTCCGTCGAGGGTGGCTCGTACGGCTTCTATTGCCTATAGTAATTTATTCACTCCTTTGTTTGATAAGATTTCCCAGACGGGAGGTTTTAATGCCGCCATAAAAAATGATAAGGGCTTGCGACACGGGGTGTACGTTTATAACGGAGTGTTGACCAAACGAGTGATTGCCGATCGTTATGGATTGGTTTCCAGGGATATTGATTTGTTGTTAGCGGCTTTCTGATTACCCTATAAATACGATAATTCCCAATAATATACCATACACGAGTGCGTAGGGGAAGGCTTGTTTTAGGATTTCTCCTTCTTGGCCTTGTAACTGGCACGCGGAGGCGGCGATGGCAATACTTTGGGGGGAGATGATTTTTCCGGCGGTAGTGCCTGTCGTGTTGGCCGCGGCAAGCCAAGAGGGATCAATGTTCATGTTGGCGGCAATTCCTGCTTGTAGTTTTCCGAAAAGGATGTTTGCGGAGGTTCCGCTACCCGTGATAAATGTCCCTGTTTCCCCAATTAAAGGAGACCAGAAAGCGTAATACTTCCCGGAGAAGGTGGTTAGGGTGTCGGCAAGTAATTGTACCATTCCGGATAGTTCCATGAGTGCGGATATACCGACTAGAGCAATGACCATGATAACGGTACTGCGGATTTGTACGAGGGTTTTGCCTAATAATTTGAACAGCCTGCTTGTGCTTACCCCCTGTATCTGTCCCCCGATAAAAGCTCCGGCAAAAAGCAATAAACTCGTAGCCCTAAAATTGAAGGGAATGGCTAGTAATATAAAGAAAATGATAAGGCCGTAAACACTCCATGCCTTGTATATTTGTCGGGATGAATGTTGCGTGGGGAGGGTATCTTTTTTACCCCTTCCACTCCATTTACTCCACGCTATAATGGCAATGATGGAACAAATGCTGCCTAGAATGGCCGGCATTTCCGGACCGAGATACACGGCAGTAATGTATTGAGCGAGGAAAGATGTGCCCCCGACAAGGGTACCGAGTAAAATGTTTTTTATTAATGCTTGGCGACGTCTGTCAGCCAATATAGCCAACGTGATCGGGATTAAGAATATGAAAGGATATAGTTGTTGGATGGTTGCCTTGCATAATTCCGGTAACGGGCAGCCGGTTTCTTCCATGAGCACGGTTTCCGCTATGCCGACGGCCCCGAATGTCGTGGGTTCGCTGTTGGCGATGAGGCTCACGAGCACGGCAAACAACGGGCGAAATCCAAGTGTTACAAGTATGGCGGCCGGGATGGCTACCGAGGTCCCATAACCGGCCATCCCTTCCAATAACCCGCCGAATCCCCACGTGATTAGTAATACTTGTACACTTTTATCCGTGGAGATAGCTGCCAACTGTTTTTTTAGTATTTCAATTTTACCGGAATCTAACAGAATATTATAGCTGAACACGGCCATCCAAATGACAGAAAGAATGGTGATGCAGGCACGTGTTGTACTGTTTATCAATGTTGAACCGATTTCTTGTACAGGTGTTCCAAAGGCGAAAACGGCTAAAATAACAGTGATGGCGAGGGTAAGCAGGCTACTCTTGTCCCCGGGCCATTTGCATATCCCCATGGATATGATTAGTATGGCCATGGGTAGTAAGGCAAACAAGATTTCGAACATGGCGTACGTTTATCTTTTTATTGCTTGAGAATGGAATCAATAACGGAGGTTAAGTCGCTGTTTTTAGGTATTTTAATTCCTCGGATTCCGGCAGCCTCGGCGGCCTCGATGTCCCGGGAACCATCCCCGATTAACCATGAGGTGGATTTGTCAATGTCAAATTCCCGGATGGCCTGTTCTATCATGTAAGGTGATGGTTTTCGGCATGGGCAAGGGGCGATGCTGCTGTGATGGGGACAATAGTATATTTTGTCCACGTGAGCCCCGTGTTTTTCCAGTTCCTTGCACATGTGCGCATGAAGATTTTCAACGTCTTCTATCGTGTATTCTCCTTTGGCAACTCCACCTTGGTTGGTAACGACAATAATCAAATAACCTGCTTCGTTCAGTCGACGAATACCGTCAATGACACCGGGATTGAAAACAAAGTCTTCAATTTTGTATATGTAGTAATGTCCTTCATCAGAATTGATGGTTCCGTCTCGATCCAAAAATATAGCCTTTTTCATTTTCAATTTTTATCTTTTAATTTCTAAACTACCCCCTCTAACTCCCCCTTACACAGGGGGAGAATACGCTACATTGTAACATTACAGCGTCTTTTTGCGTCCGTTTCCCCTCCTGTGTAAGGAGGGAGTGGTTCTTCCATTTAACCTGTAGTCTGAAATCCACCTCAGGCGGATTTGCCTGCATAATTTTAAATATCAGTTCTTTCAATAGTTCCCCGTCAGAAATGTTAGCGTTACCAACACCTTTTGATTTAAGGTCATATTCCCGTAACCAAGAAATAATGTTGGCACATTTCATGGCGTTATATCTTTTAGCTCCTTCCGTGTAATCTTTTAGAAAATAGGGATTAATCCCTAGCAGCCGGGCCATTTCCTGCTGGTTAGGGGTAGTTTTCTTCTGGTAGTGGTACGTCAGCAGGTTTAGAAAATACCGGAACAACATACTGATCGTGAGTACCAACGGGTTGTTCTTGGGGTTGGCTTCGAAATAATTCACGATACGGTTTGCCTTCAGATGATCCATCTGTATGATAGCAGCCGTGAGTTCGAATGTGTTGAATTCCTTGCTAATACCCGTGTGTTCTTCCACTAGATTTTCCTTGATTTCACCGCCTCCGGGAAGTAAGAGCATGAGTTTGTCCAGTTCATTGGCCACCTTGCTCAAATCGTTACCCAAGCTTTCCGCTAGAATGCCTGCGGCTTTTAACGAAATCATGTACTTCTTGTCTTTGCAGTACGAGATAATCCAGTCTGGAATTTTATTTTCATAAAGTTTGGCCGATTCGAAATAAACGCAGTGTGAAGAACTGCTTAATTTTTTGAATACCCCTTTGCGTTTATCCGGTTTCTTGTTTTTATATAGAAACACGAGGATCGTTGTCGGTTGCAAATGATCAATATAAGGCAGTAAATTCTCAAAGTCCCGAATATTCTGGGCTTCCTTGACAATGACAACCTGACGTTGTGACATCATGGGAAAGCGACGGGCGGTGTCGGTTACGGTAGTCATGGTGACATCGTTTCCGTATAATATTGTCTGGTTAAACGCCTTCTCGTCTTCCGTGAGGGCATTCTTCTCGATCCGTGCCGCTATATCGTCCAAGAAATAGGACTCTTCTCCCGATAAAAAGTAAATCGGGGCATATTTTCCTACTTTTAAATCTGCAACAATCTCTTCGTATTTCATAAGGCAAAAGTAATAAACTTTAAATTCCGATCATATCAAAGAATGGTAATTTTAGCGTCGGAAACAGGATTTATCGCCGTGAGATGTGAGAAGTGCGTTCTTTTTCAAGCGTGCGTACGATCTGCTCGATTTCCCGATCCCGTCCGTTCGGTTCGTAATCGGCTTTCAGGTTATTCCCGAACAACAGAGCCAGTGATTGCCAAAAATAGGCATTTACCGTTCCCTTGTATTCTTTGATGTGATTGAACGACGTGTTGTTCGTCTCCCGGTAGATTAGGCGAACGAGAATCTTTCCCTGTGTGACGGTTAATTTCATCAACGGTTGCTTGAAGGTGTGCATGAGTTCCTTGTACTCTTGCTTGATAATTTGCTTTCGTTTTGCCTCGGAGTCCGTTTGCGCGAGTTTATACTCGATCTCGTTGATCTTGGCGGCGGCTATTTTTGCGTATGGGAACACTTTCTTCACGTTATGAATCATCCTTAAATTGCGTTGTTGCTGGCGGGCATATTTCCGGGGATTTTTCAAACGGGCAACCACATCTACTTCATGGAGAAGAACATGGGGTATGGTATCCCTACCCATGATCACGGATGGAACAACACTCTGCGCTGTTGCAAAGCTGTTAATAAATAAAGATAGGAGTGATATGATAAATATTTTGCACATTTTTATATCTTTGCATTAACGCTTTATCAATACAAAGTTAGTAGATATATTTGATTTGTAAAAATATTAATTAGTGGAAAAGGAATTTCAGGATCTGTTTCAGATACGTCACAACGATGACCGTGTTGAGGTGGGAAAGGTGTTGATTGCAGAACCTTTTCTGGAAGGTAAGTATTTTAATCGTTCCGTGGTCTACATGGTGGAGCATGACCCGAGTGGGAGCGTGGGTTTTGTATTGAATAAGCCGTTACCTTACACGACTTCCGAGTTGGTAAAAGAACTCGAAGGTGTATATTTTCCCGTGTATATTGGTGGCCCCGTGGAGCGTAATCAGTTGTATTACATCCACCGGAGAAATGATATACCGGACTCGGAAGAGATCGCGAAGGGAATATATTGGGGAGGTGACTTTAAGGCTTTGACGGAGATGTTGAAAGCCGGAAAGATATTAGAAGGTGAGATTCGTTTCTTTGCAGGATATAGTGGTTGGACGGATAGTCAGTTGGAGAATGAACTGTTGGAGAATTCTTGGATGGTGGGAGCGATTCCTACCAATACGTTGTTTACCATCCCGAACGAGGGTTTATGGGAACAGGCCATGAGTTCTCTGGGAGGAAGATATAAGCTGTGGGCGAATTTCCCGGAAGATCCGATTCTTAATTAATTGAAAATTGAGAATGAAGACGATTTGATGAGTTTGGAGTTTAGAGGGAACTACCCCCACCGGCTCCCCCTTGCACAGGGGGAGATAGACGCGAGGAACGCTACAATGTAGCGTGTTCTCCCCCTATGTAAGGGGAAGTTTAGAGGGAGGGAGTTAAAGCGTTAGCCTTGTGCGGTTGGAATCTAAAATCTAAAATCATTAAATCTAAAATATAAAGGCAGGCCGTTCTATCGCTGTCCCGCGAGGGAGAGAGGAAAGTCCGGGCAACGCAGGGCATCGTGCTTCTTAACGGGAAGGTCTCCGAGAGGGGACAGTAGTGTAACAGAAAATAACCGTTCCGTTAGCGGAATAAGGGTGAAAAGGTGAGGTAAGAGCTCACCGGTATTCCGGGTGATCGGGATAGCCGTACACCTCACGAGTTGCAAGACCATGTACACTGGCGCTTAGGTTTGCCCGACCGATGCCAGGGGGTAGGTCGCTAGAGCCGTGGAGAGATCTGCGGAGTAGATAAATGATAGAAACTGAAAGGTACAGAACCCGGCTTACAAGCCTGCCTTTTTTTTATTGCAAACCAATTAATTTGCGATTTATGAATTACGATTTATGATTCAGAAAAGAATTAGTAGTGAATGGAAATTACCTGATCTAAAATCATAAATCAAGAAATTAATAAAATCTATAACAACAACTTAGAACGTGAAATCAATCAGAGAAATATTTAGAATTGGGTACGGACCTTCTTCTAGCCACACGATGGGACCGGGACGTGCCGCACATTATTTCAAGGAAAAGAATCCGGATGCCGAGCGCTACCGGGTGACCTTGTACGGGAGTTTGGCCCTAACGGGAGTGGGCCATGGAACGGATGTTGCTATCCAGAAAATGATCAATCGACCGGATGATACGGAAATCATATGGGAATCCACGAAATCCCTACCGCATCACCCGAACGGGATGTTGTTCGAGGCTTTGAAAAATGGGGAGGTTGTTGATCGTTGGGAAGTATACAGTGTCGGTGGAGGTGCATTGTGGGATGAACAGGAAACGTTCAAGGAGGATGAGGTTTATCCTGATACGAAAATGGCGGATATATTAAACTGGTGCAAGATTGAGGGACGCTCTTTCGTGGAGTACGTTGAATTGCATGAGGGACCGGAAATCTTCGATTATCTTGAAGAAGTTTGGAAAGTGATGGTTGCCAGCATCCATAACGGGTTAGAAAACGAGGGTGTGTTACCCGGTAACCTGCGGTTGGCACGTAAGGCTTGTTCCTACCACGTGCGAGCCCAGCAATCGGCAGGAACTCTACGCCATATGGGAATGGTATTTGCTGCCGCTTTGGCAGTAGCCGAGGAGAATGCGGCAGGAGGTAAGATCGTAACGGCTCCCACGTGCGGGTCTGCTGGGGTCGTACCTTCCGTGTTGTTTTTCTTGAAACACGATCAGGAGATTAGTGATAAGCGGATTATAAAAGGATTGGCCACGGCCGGATTAATCGGCAACATAGTGAAAACCAACGGTTCCATTTCCGGAGCCGAGGTTGGGTGTCAGGGTGAGTTGGGAACGGCTTGTGCTATGGCGGCCGGTGCGGCAGCTCAGATTTTGGGAGGTACCCCGATGCAGATTGAGTATGCCGCGGAAATGGGCTTCGAACATAACTTGGGCTTAACATGCGATCCCGTGGGTGGGTACGTGCAAATCCCTTGTATTGAGCGAAATGCTTTTATCTCCCAGAAAGCGCGGGAGTGTGCGATATACTCCTTGTTCTCGGATGGTCGGCACAAGGTGTCTTTCGATGACGTGGTAGAAACCATGATGCAGACTGGTTGCGACATGCAGGCCAAGTATCGCGAGACAAGCCTCGGAGGGCTCGCCCGTATTTATAGGGCTCCATTGAAAAAATCGTAACGTTGAAATCCGGGAGCATTGAGCCGGAATGGTACATTAATTGTAACAATTAAGAATAGAAAATCGTAGACCTAAAGTGATACAAGGCTTATGGACAGGATTAAGTTAAAAGTTTTCGGGTTATCCTATAGTAGTATATCGCAAACCGGTGCGTACGCATTGATTCTGGCGGAAGAAAATGATGCCTTCCGCATCCCTATCATTATCGGGGTTGCTGAAGCTCAATCCATTGCCATTCAGATGGAACATCTGCACTCGCGGCGTCCCCTGACACACGATTTGATGAAAAGTCTGGCAGATAACCTGGGAGTGGTTTTGGAGGAGGTCTATATATATCATTGGGAATCCGGTATCTTTTATTCGGAACTACGTTTTAGGAATGGAGAGAAGTTCCTGAAGATTGATTCGCGTACCTCTGACGCCGTTGCCCTTGCCTTGCGTTATAATTGTCCGATTTATATAGCGGCCAGCGTAGTTACTAAAACTGCCATTCCAATTTCTGATTTGGCTGCGGGAGAGTTTAGCGGGCAAAAGTCTGTTGAAGCAGAGGAACCCGAGACAACCGAATATAATTTCACGATAGAGGAGTTAACCCATTTATTGGATGAAGCTGTGAAAAACGAGGATTACGAGAGTGCTTCTCGTTTCAGAGATATGCTGAAAGCCAGAAAAGGGGAATAATATATAAAACATGAAAACAATGGACCGCATAAAACTTGACTATTCGAAGGTGTTGCCGTTTGTAGGGGAACAAGAGATTGCCGTGCAACGAGAGAAAGCAACAAAGGCTCTAAAGGGCTTAGAAGATGGAACTTGTAAAGGAAGTGACTTTCTGGGCTGGCTTGACCTGCCTGTGCGCATCACGGATGATGAACTGAATCGTATTTCCGCTTGTGCTGGCAAGTTAAGGGAGCAAACTGATGTTGTTGTCATCGTGGGGATCGGGGGATCTTACTTGGGAGCTAAGGCGGTGATCGAGGCTATGTCCAGTAGTTTCGATGCGTGTTCCGGTATGAAGGTTGTTTTCGCGGGAAATAATGTGAGCGAAGACTATTTATACGAGTTACAAGCGTTCCTCAAGGATAAAAAATTCGGTATATGCGTGATTTCCAAATCAGGTACCACTACCGAGCCTGCCGTGGCTTTCCGTTTACTAAAAGATCAATTGATCGAGCAGGAGGGGCTTGCCGTTGCAAGGGAGAGAATCGTTGCTATTACTGACGAGAAAAAGGGAGCTTTGCGAACCATGGCAGATCGGGAAGGATATGAGACTTTCGTTATCCCGGACAATGTTGGGGGACGCTATTCCGTGCTGACTCCCGTAGGTTTGCTGCCCGTGGCTATTGCTGGGTTTGATGTCCGGGCTCTGGTTAAGGGTGCCGTGGATATGCGGATGTACGAAAAAGGTAACGGGGCAGAGCTTTCCGCCACTTATGCTGCCGTTCGGAACACCCTCTACGAAAAGGGGTACGTGATCGAGATCACTGTAAATTTCAATCCAAAACTGCATTATGTTGCCGAATGGTGGAAACAGCTTTACGGGGAAAGCGAGGGAAAGGAGAATAAGGGTATATTCCCTGCCAGTGTTGACTTCACGACAGATTTGCACTCCATGGGACAGTACATACAGGAGGGACGTCGCATTCTCTTCGAGACAGTTCTTTCTATCGATAAAACGAAATACTGGTTACAAGTCCCTCATGATGTTCATGACCTCGATAAACTGAATTATCTGGCCGGAAAACGTATCGATGAGGTAAACAAGATGGCCGAGTTGGGCACCCAGCTTGCCCATGTGGATGGTGGTGTCCCGAATATTAGGATCATTATCCCGGAATTAACGGAATATTACTTGGGACAACTATTCTATTTTTACGAACTGGCTTGTGGTATTTCCGGTGGTATCCTCGGGGTGAATACCTTCGACCAACCGGGCGTGGAAGCCTATAAGAATAATATGTTCATGCTGCTCGGTAAGCCGGGATACGAGAAGAAATAAAAAGTGAACTGGCATCGCCAGTTCACTTTTTTATTTAAACAAAGATTCCTCCCCTCGTTCCTTCTTTTGGATGGCAAAAGTGAGGTAGGTGTTATTCAATATGTCAATAGTCAATAATTTTCCGGAAAGCACGCCGGGGTTTTCCAATATGATCTTAATCGCCTCGTTTGCCTGTAAAGAACCGACAATTCCCGGTAATGCCCCGATGACACCTAGCGGTTGCGAGAAATTCTTGATCTCTTCATTATACTCGAAAAGGTCGCGGTAAGTGGGGCCGTTCTTGTAATTAAACACGGATACCTGCCCGCGGACCTCGCATATGCTACCGTAAACGAACGGTTTCCCCAGCTTCACGCAAGCATCATTAATCAAGTAGCGAGCGTGCAGATTATCGGTAGCGTCCATGACAATGTCGTATTCGGGAATAATTTCGAGGGCGTTATCCAACGATAATCGGGTAAAATAGGGTGTAATTCGGGTGAAGGGATTCAATTGTTGCAATTTCGTGGTGGCGACAGTGACTTTTGGGGTTCCCACGTGAGTGGTGTCGTATAATATTTGGCGTTGTAGGTTGGATTCAGAAACAACATCATCGTCCATGATACCAATATGGCCGATTCCTGCTGCCGTGAGGTAATATAATATGGGTGAGCCTAATCCCCCGGCTCCCACGACTAGAATACTCGTTGCTTTAATTTTTTCTTGTCCTTGAATTCTAATATCGTGTAAGATAATGTGTCGATTATAACGTTCTTGTTCTTGATTGGTGAGTGGCATTTGTGATAAAAATTCTATTTGTTCTACTCTTGTTATTTGTTTTCGTTAATGTGTTGTTTGACAAATCGATTGACCGTGCAGATGGATACTTTGTATTTCTTAGCTATTTTTTTGTAAGACACGCTGTTATCCATGAGTTCAATAACTTTCTCCTTATTTTGTATCAACACGTTCAATTGTGGGCAACTGCCCTGCGGGCGCCCTAGCTTCTTACCCTCGGCCTTTCTTACCGCGAGAGCCTCTCTTGTCCGGATGGATATAAGATTACGTTCGATTTCCGCTACTAGCCCGAACGCGAATCCTAGGATTTTACTGTTCAGGTTATTCTCGAAAGTGTATCCTTCTTTCGTACTATGAAGAACAATTTTACGTTGAATACAGGTATTGATGATATTCATGATGTCAATTAATGTTCTGCTCAATCGCGAAACCTCCGTGACGATAAGACAATCTCCTTCATGTAAAGATTCCAGGAGATCACCTAATTTCCGGTCGTTACTGCTTACTTTTCCACTGACAACATCGTGATACCATTTGTCAATATGAAGTCCCCGGTGGGCTGCAAATTTTTTGATCTCCTGTTGCTGGTTTTCCAAATGCTGTTTATTTGTGCTGACTCGCAAATATGCAACTACCATAGTTAAAATGATTTTTAAAGTATTGAAAAGACAAACGTAACAAAAGGAGAAGAATATTTATTGTTTTCCAGAGGTTAAAAGAAGTTATCAAACATGTAATAATAGGGTTTAGCGTGTCACCAAACCCTATTATTGTTAATTACATCCATGCATCCCAATCCTTCCAGACGGGTTCATATCCTTGAGCCTTGATGGCTTCGACCATCTCTTGCGGGGTACGACTATCGTTGATGGCAAATTGTTCCAGTTCTTTGTGAGGAACGACGTACCCGCCCGGCTCCGTGCTTGACCCGGCACTCATGGATGTAGCACCCAGGTGCATCACGTGATCTCGGAATTCCCGGCTTTCCCGCGTGGATATGGAAATTTCTGCCTGCTGATCCAGCAAACGGTAGGCGCATATCAGTTGTACCATCTGCTTGTCGTTGATCGGGTCTTTCGGCATGAAGGCCCCGGCGTGTGGTCGTAAACGAGGAAGAGAGATCGAGTACTTGGAACGCCAGTAGGTCTTCTCCAGGTATTTCAAATGCAGGGCCGTGAAGAACGAGTCGGTACGCCAGTCTTCCAACCCGAGCAATGCCCCGATACCCATTTTTTGTACTCCGGCCGTGCATACTCTGTCGGGAGTTTCCAGACGGTAGCGATAGTTAGCCTTTCGTCCCTTGGGATGATATTTCGGATATTGTTGCTCGTTATATGTTTCTTGGTACACGCATACGAAACTCAATCCTGCTTCATGCAGGCGGGCATAATCCTCGGTGTTGAGAGGTTGCACTTCAAGGGCGATCTGAGAGAATTTATCCCGTACCGCACGGATCACTTTCTCGTAATAATCCACCGTGGTCACGGCTGGTGCCTCACCCGACACAAGTAGTAGATGTTTGAATCCCCATCCGGTAATGACATCGGTTTCTGCCTGAACCTCTTCAAGCGTAAGCATCTTCCGGTGAATATCGTTATCGTGATTGAAGCCACAGTACACGCAGAAATTCGTGCAGTAGTTGGAAACGTACAAGGGAATATACAACTGGATTGTGTTCCCGAATCTTTCCAAGGTCAGGCGATTAGCCTCTACGGCCATATCCTCTAACAGCGAGGTGGCTGCCGGGGAGATCAACGCCATAAAATCATCTAACGTGCGATGTGGGTTGTTTATTGCTGCGATAGCATCGTTTTTCGACTTATCCATGATGTTTTGTTTCACATCCTCCCAGTCGTAGGTTTTTAGGGTATCATAGAATGAAGTCATTCATTTTAAATTTTAGATTTTAAATTTTAGATTCCAATTGCATGGGGCCAATGCTTTAACAATCCCCTCTAACTCCCCCTTACACATGGGGTATGTGCTGTATTGTTACATTGGAGCGCATCTTTGCGTCCGTTTTCCCTCTTGTGTAAGGAGGGGTTAGAGGAGGTAGTTTATCAATCAGGCACCCTGCGGGGATCCTTTACTTTATAAACTTTGAGAACTCATTTTTAATCCAAAAATGCCGTTAACGGAGAACTTGCTTGTGCGTGGTGGTATTGCTTGGCGAGTTTTGCCTCGAATGCCATGCGTCCGGCCTCCACAGCCAATTTGAATGCCCGTCCCATTTCTACCGGGTTCGGTGATACGGCGATGGCAGTATTCACCAGCACGGCGGCAGCACCCATTTCCATAGCAGCGGCGGCATGGGAAGGGGCTCCGATTCCAGCGTCCACGATGACGGGGACATTACTTTGTTCGATAATGATCTCCAACAGGTCACGGGTTACCAGTCCTTTGTTTGTACCGATCGGTGCGCCTAACGGCATCACGGTGGCGGCTCCGGCATTTTCAAGGTGTTTGCAAAGTACCGGGTCGGCTTGGATGTAGGGTAATACCACGAATCCCAATTTTGCCAGCTCCTCAGTCGCTTTCAAGGTTTCAATCGGGTCGGGCAACAGGTACTTGGGGTCGGGATGTATTTCCAGTTTTAGCCAGTTCGTACCGAGGGCTTCTCTTGCCAGTTGTGCGGCGAACACGGCTTCCTTGGCGGTTCTCACGCCGGAAGTGTTGGGTAACAAGGTGATATGAGGTGCTTTCAGGTGGGCCAGAATATCATCGTCTTTACCGTCCATGTTTACACGTTTCAGTGCGACAGTTACGAGCTGTGATTCAGATGCCAAGATGGCATCTTCCATAAGTTGGTTGGATGCGAATTTGCCGGTTCCGGTAAATAGGCGTGAGGTAAATTCCTTGTCTGCTATTTTTAAAGCCATGTTATAATTTATGATTTTATGATTTATGATTTTATGATTTATGATTTTAGATAGAACTCCTCCGTTAGCTTCGCTGCCACCTCCTCTATAAACAGAGAAAGTGCTGGTGACTCTTCCAAAAGATGAAGAGTAACTCAAAGGGACTGACTTGTTAGACACTCTCACCCCGAAGGGGGAGGGAGTTCTTTTATTTTCAATTGTTCTATTATATCCTTTGTTTTCCTCGCCATATCCTTGTTGTTTTTAAGCAGGGAGGATAGAGCGATGCCTGTTACACCCGTGTTTAGTATTGGTTGAATGTCGTTCTCCCGGATGCCACCGATGGCGTGTACGGGGAGATGGATACCTTCTTTCCTGCAAGCGTCCATGATCTTTTGGTAACCTTCAAGACCGAGGATCGGGCTGAGTCTCTTTTTCGTCGTGGTGTACGTGAATGGTCCCAAACCGATGTAGTCTACCTGTTGACGAAAACGGTCTACTACGTCTTCAAACGTGTTGCATGTGCCGCCGATGATCTTTGAGTAACCTAGAATTCGACGGGCTTCGAGGGGATTCATGTCCTCTTTTCCCAAGTGTACTCCGTCTGCGTCCAGTTCTAAGGCGATATCCACGTTGTCATTGACAAGGAACAAGGCCCCGTGTCGTCGGCAAATTTCTTTCACTACACATCCCGTGCGTATAATCTCTTCCCGGTCAGCCTCTTTCATCCGTAGTTGCACCCAGCGGCATCCTCCCTTGCACACGGCCTCCACTTGTTCGGGAATAGAAACTCCTTCCTTGTGGTCGGTAATGTATTGCAGGGGAACGTGGTACAAGTCAACTTCAGGGGTCGTGTTTTCCATGCGGTTATGCATCCCCAAGTTTGTATCGTTGGAGCGGATAAACCCGGCCACGTAATGCTGCCCTTGCCGACAGGCATCGGGGAGGGGATAGCCGAGCGTGAGATACGAGGCAATGGCCGAGGAGAGAACGCATCCTGTACCGTGCTTCCCGTGCTTTGCCCGTGCCACCGAGAAGGAGTACGTGTTGTCCGGGGTGATCAACCGATCGGTGGCCAACGCCCCGTCGTTATGACCGCCTTTCCAGAGAATATTGAGGTGCAGAGTACGGGCAAGCGCTTGTAAGTTTGCCGTGTTAGGGTGGTTCCCGAAAAGCGTTTTCAACTCGTTCGTGTTCGGGGTGATCAAGTATATGTGTCGAAGTATATCCTGCAACTGTTCGAAGTTTTCCCCGTCGTGGAACTGGAAGCCTGCGCTGGCTTTCAGTATCGGGTCCCAGATAATCTTAACCTTTGGGAGCGTTGCCCGGAGGTACTTCACGATTTTTTCCAGTGTGTTGAAGCTTTCGATCAACCCGATCTTGACGTAAGCGGGGCTGAACTCCCGTAACAGGACATCGCATTGGCGGATGATATCCTCTGGTGTGAGCCACTTTGTCCCGAGGTACGTGTTTTGGTTCTGGAAGGTGATGGCACTGCTTATTCCAAGTCCATATACCCGGCAACTTTCGAACGTCTTGATGTCTGCCGTCACCCCGGCCCCGGAACTTTGGTCAAACCCGGCAATGCTTAAAACCTCGTCGGGTAATATACCGGTAAACCGGGCAACGGTTTCTAACGGCTCTTCCCACGCATGTCCCAGCAAGGCAACACCTCGGAATCCCAGTCGGCGACATTCCGTCACCTTTTCTCCAGTGATTCCCCCTAGGGCAATAACGGGTACTTGTCGTTTTTGCAGGTTTTCCTTCAGGAATTCCGGGTTAAATGCCGACGGGTATTCTTGTTTGGAAATACTGTCAAATATCGGACTCAAGAACACGTAGTTTGGCTCGAAAGGCAGGGCATCAATTTCCTCGAAGGAGTGACACGATACGCTCACGTGCTCGAATCGCTCCCGTTCTGTGAACATCCTCGCCTCGTTGTATTTCAAGTGGATCCCTCTTAACCCGTACTCTTCCACTAGTTTAAAGTGAATGTGTAGGACAACACGTTCCCGAAAGCAGGGGCGGATAGCTCGGATATAATGTTCCAGCGTGTCCTGATCAGCACCCGGTTTTCGCAGGTGCAACAGATGCAGACCGCTTTCAAAGAGCCTGTTCACGATCCGCTCTTCGTTCGGCAGGGTGTGGGGAGGGGTGATAATGATCAACATGATATTAATTTAGAATTTAGAATGTAAAAT
>ENA-ORUX01001424-ORUX01001424.1-human-gut-metagenome-genome-assembly--contig:-NODE-1424-length-18629-cov-7.929740_pt1 | contig 18629 bp, 23 predicted proteins | sample MGYA00242087_ERZ509225 | MGnify/ENA primary metagenome ERZ509225 (study PRJEB26280, sample SAMEA2338864) | human gut metagenome | biome: human gut; feature: human-associated habitat; material: faeces... | reverse complement strand
ATTGCCAAGGCAAAACTATCCAAAGAAGCAAAAGCATTAACGCCGGATATTAAAGAATTAAGAAGTCAGATCAAGAGTCTAGACTATATAAGAAAACGTTCAACAAGGTATAGAGAATATAATAAACAGTTAGAACAAAAAAGGAATTTAGATAAACAAAGAGCTTGAGTAAATGATGTTTTACCCAAGCTTTAATTAGTGATAAATAAGTGCTGTTTTCTTAACGTGATGAATCAACAAAGAGTGTAGAACTTTTTAATGTTAAATCTTTATCGTTAAATGATTTGATGTCAATAAGGATTTTGATCATCATATCTTTATTGTTGGTTTCTGTATAGTAATCCAAAATAAAGTTTTGAATAAGTGGAATACCTTCGTACACATTGTTCTGCAAGAGTGACTGATAATACAAAATGATATTTTTTTCAAAATCAATATATTGTTTTTGAATACGAGCACTTATAGATTGCAAAAAAGGCTTGTAAAAATCGTCTGCATATTCTAAATGAGATTCTATATAATCTAAACATTTTAGATACTCCTTCTGTTTGTAATATGAATAGGGTATGAAATAACATAAATCACAAGATGGATCTTTGTTTTCAATTGCTAGATTTGTGTATTTTATACATTCACTGTATTGACAGTTTAATAGATAGCACCAAGCTAAACTATGATACATGGTTGAAATATATTTATTACTCGATTGGTCAATATTGTTTAGTAATTCTGTTAGCTTTTGAATTGAGCTTTCATAGAGTCCTAAGTTTGTTAAACAATTACATTGAAAAAAATCAATAAAAAACATTGTTGTATAGTTTTGTAATCGATTGAAAATGCTTCTGGATTTTTCGCAATATGTATATGCTAACGCAGATCTGTTTGTTTCAGCATATATACTAATTAGTTCAAATGTGCAAAGTGCAGCGATGTCAGGAATATTTGAAGATAAAGACAAACATTTTTTAAAGTACTTTTCAGCCACAAAATTTGTAGATGGATTTCTTTTATAATAAATACCTAAAATACAATAAAAGATTGATAAATCTTTGGAATTAATGGCATCTAAATTAGACTCGATTAATTTTTTTGCATCATTAATAAAGGTTTCATTACAATTAAATCGTATTAGATAAAAAAGATTTAAAAGATTAAATAAAAAAAATCCACTGCTATTTTCATATATGTCTCGTTTACTTAAAATTAATTCCAGTAATTGTTTCTCTTTAAAAGTATTGGAATTACATAGAGCGTGAAATATTTCATCAATATTATTTTCTAATTCTATGTAAAATTTAAGAGAATCATCGAATTTTAAGTTATAAAAATCATTTAATTGATTAATGGTTCCATCAGGAAAATTTCTTTTCCCGTTTTCCAAATCACTTAAAAAACCTTTATTCATAGAAATTGCATCGGCAACGTATGTTAATGAAAGTCCATCAATAATTCTTTGATGTCTAAAATATGCACCTATCAAATTTAAATTTTCTGTATAAATTGGAATTTTATGTTTATATGGCATAAAAGCATCACCTCAGTGGATTAATAGTAACATAAAGTGATGTGTATTTCTTGTTTTATTTTTTTAATAAGTTTACTAAATTTACACAATTAGCGAGTATGGTTGAAATGATTGCTTTTTCATCTAGTTCTAAATCGTTAAGCCCTTTTAAAATACTATAATTATCAATTATGAGCTTCTCATATATATTAGAGGATTCAGGAGTGCTTCTTATGCTAGTTCGTCCTAATATAAAATCTGTAGAAACATCAAAGTAATCAGCTAGAAGACATAATTCATAAATATCAATGTCTCTTTGCTCATTTTCTAATCTACTAACTGACTGCTGAGATTTACTAATTAATTCACCAATGTCCTCTTGTTTCATTTTATGTTCTAAACGTAATTTTTTAACATTATTCTTCATATTATAATTTTAATATTTTAAAACTCTTTATATACTCATTAATTGGATTAGCACACATTTAAAACGGGTATATGCACTCATCTAAAGTGTAGCAATTACAAAGTTAGTAAACGTACGAGAGTTTAATTTAGGATAGGCGTTCGTATAATTAAAATCAAAGGAGAGAAAAAAATGAAAAAAATATTTTTAATAGGAATATTGGCTTTACTTATGTTTCCAATCCAGGTTTATGCAGAAGAAAATACCAATATTAATGAAGAAACAGAAAATGAGAAGAATCAGGAAAATGAGAAAGATTACAATGATCAAAATTATGAAATAGAAGTATGTAATAACGGCTGGATAAAAAAATGATTTTGTATACTTTTAATTTTGAAGGTTAGTAAACATGGGTATATTTACAGTGTTTTTATTTAGATTCATAATAAATTCGCAAATTTGAGAAGAGGTGATGAAGAATATGAAAAATTATATTTTTACAAGTGAAAGTATTACTGAAGGTCATCCAGATAAAATTTGTGACCAAATCGCTGACCGTATCGTAGATGCTGCATTAGCACAAGACCCATATTCAAATATGGCTGTTGAATGCACAATTAAAGATGATTTTGTTTTAATTTATGGAGAATGTAATACAAAAGCGACTTTGGATTATGAAAAAATTGCTTTAGAAGAAATCAAACGTATTGGATACACAGAAGAATATCATGTTCATACAGTAGTCAACCAACAAAGTCCAGAGATTCATAATGCAGTCAATCGTGATGAAGTGTGCGCTGGAGACCAGGGTATTATGTTTGGATATGCTTGTGATGAAAATGAAGAGTATATGCCACTTACAATCTATTATGCTCATCTTTTGGCTCGTCAATTGACAAAGGTAAGAAGACAGCATCCAGATATTTTAAAACCAGATGGAAAAACGCAAGTATCTGTAGAATATGAAAATGATGAAATTAAACGTATTGATACAATCGTAGTTTCTACTCAACACTCAAAAGACATTACACAAGAAGAAATCAAAGAATTGATTATGAATGAGGTCATCAAACCTTGTATTGATAAAAAATATTTAGATGAAAATACAAAATATTTCATTAATCCATCTGGAAGCTTTGTCGTAGGTGGATCATGGGGCGATTCAGGAACAACTGGACGTAAAATCGTATGTGATACATATGGAGGATGTGGACGTATTGGAGGCGGATGCTTCTCTAGTAAAGACCCTACTAAGGTAGATCGTAGTGCTGCTTATTATTCTCGTTATGTAGCTAAAAACATTGTTGCGAATGGATTAGCTCGTCGTTGTGAAGTTGAAGTAGCATACGCAATTGGTAAGGCACAACCAGTTTCATTATGTGTAGATACTTTTGGGACAGGTAAATTTGATGATGAAAAACTATTAGAAATCGTTAAGAAAAACTTCAATTTTGAAGTAGGAAACATCATTTCAGAATTGGATTTAAGAAAGCCAGTTTACCACAAAACATCATGCTATGGACATTTTGGTGATCCTCAATTTACTTGGGAAAAAGTAAAAAAAATAGTATGGTAATTTCTAAAAATAGATATGAAACCATTTCAAAACTTCAATTAATAAATGGAGAATATTCAATTTCACATACATCATGTGGGGAATATTTAAATGGGCTATATAAGGTTAGATACCATGATTTGGAAGAAATTGAAAATCAATGTGTTTATGATATTAGTGTTTTAAAAAAAGTGAAACATGAAAATATAGAAATTGGACTAATTAAAAAGATATATGAACACTATAAAAAAATCTTTTTAAAATATAACATCAGCAACTATGAGATTGAAATTGTTGAGGTAGAAGGGTTTAAAGCTTTTCAAAATGAAAGAGAAACTTTGATAGAACCTATAAAAAGGTATTCGATTAATTTTTCAGTATATTCTTTAGTTAATACGTTAAACTATGAACGTGGTTTTGGTGGGACAATTATAGATAAAATTTTAGATTTGGATAATCAAGTTGAAGAGTTAATCAAAGTTTCATTGACAAAAAGTTCGTACGTAAAAATAGATGGTTATTTTCCTGTGATTTTTGACAATGAAATGACGGGTTTGTTTGCACACGAAATAGTTGGTCATAATTTAGAAGCAGATATTTGGTATATGAATAAAAAATTGGATGAAAGATTTAATCTCGGTGAAAAAGTATCTACATCAGCATTAAATATAGTTGATAATCCTTTGTTAAATACTGAATCTGGAACATATTTATTTGATGACGAAGGGAATGCGCCACAATTAACGTACTTAATTAAAAATGGTGTAATAAATCATTTATTAACAAATGAAAAATATTCTAAATTATTTAATATTACAAACACAGGGAATGCTAGATCGATATCTACATTTTATAAGCCTATTATTCGAATGAGTAATACATATGTAATGCAAGGGCAATCCGATGTAAAATTGTTATTTTCTTCAATACCATATGGATTTTATTTTAAAGGTACAAGAAATAGCAAAGGTGGAATACATCCTTTTATTGAATCCAGAGAAGTATATTTAATAAAAGATGGTAAAATTGATAGCTTATTAAATCCTATGAGCATAAGTGAAAATGCTCTATCTCTTTTAAAAAAAGTAAAAATGGTTGGTAATGATTTTGAAATATATGGTGGTGGTAAAGGAGGATGTGGAAAGTATAACCAGTTCCCTTTACCAGTTAGTTCAGGTGGACCGCATATATTATTAGAAGATGTTTTAATATATAACATATAAAGAAAGCAAGGTATAGTATGAAAGTATCAGAATTAGATTTTTTCTTGCCTAGTGAGTTATTGGCTAGAGAACCAAGAGAAACTAGAGGGGAAAGTAGAAGCGATTCAAAATTAATGGTTATGAACCGAAAAACACAAACTATTGAACATAAAAAGTTTAATGATGTAATTGATTATCTAGAAAAAGGAGATGTTCTTGTTTTAAATAATAGCAAAGTTATTAACGCTAATCTAATAGGGTGGTTAGGATATAAAGAAAGAAAAATAAAAATTGATTTAGCTGGAATATTGGATAATGGAAATTGGCAAATATATATTGATGATAATGAAATAAATCCTGGAGATACATGTGAATTTGGTGATGGAATGTTAACGGGAACTTTTGAAAAGATGGAAGAAAATCATGTATGGCAAATTAAATTTAATCAAGATAATGTCATTGAATTAGCCAATAAAATTGGGCGCCCAATTATGTCTCCATATGTAAAAAAGCAATATGATTTATCTTATTATCAGAATGTATATGCTTCAAAAGAAGGATCAGCAGAATTACCATCTGCAGGGCGTCATTTTACGAAAGAATTATTAGAAAAAATTAAGAAAAAAGGTGTAAGAGTAGTTTATGTTACTTTACATACAGGATTAAGCTCAATGATGGTAACAGAAGATACATTTGAAGAGCATCATATGCATAAAGAATATATTGAAATAACGAGCGCTGTTGCAAATACAATTAATGAAGCAAGAAAGAATGGGCATAGCATAGTTTGTGTTGGAACAACTGTGGTAAGGACTTTGGAAACCGTTGCTGATGAACAAGGAAATTTAAAACCGTTCACAGGATATAGTACATTATATATTTATCCGGGATATCATTTTAAGATAGTTGATAAATTTATAACAAACTTTCATGGGCCTAATACATCTAGAATTGCTATGGCAGCAGCATTTACAGGAAAAGATTTGCTTTTAAAGGGGTATGCAGAGGCTATTCAAAGAAAATATTTATTTTATGAATTTGGTGACACTACATTAACGATTTAGTAGAAAGAGAGTTTTATAATGGAACGATTTTTTGTGCAAAAAGATGATGTTATGACTTTTCCAATTGAAAATGGAGAAGCATTACATAATTTAATAAATGATGAGTATTTTAGTTTAGAAGAAGGATTATCCACGATGATTTGGGATTCTTTGGATGGGAGTATTAGTGTTGAAGGTATTATTGATATGATTTCTGATCAATATCAAATGGATAAATCGATTGTTGAAAAGGATACAAAAGATTTTATTAATAATTTATTTGAAAACGGATTGATAGAACAAATAGATAAATGATGGTAATTACTGTGTACAGTGATTATAGATGATGTTAACAGTACTGTAATAACAAATGAAAGGCGGTGAAATCATGAAACAGGAATACAAAAGACCTGAAGTCAAAAAAATTGACTTAGTAGCTGATTTAAACGGATTGGCTTTATCTTGTGGATCAAAGATTTAATAAAACTATTTATTGGAAATGAGTCTTATTAGTCAATAAGGCTCATTTATTATATATGTAATATATTGGAGGTTGATTCAATGAATATATTAGTGATTTCTGCAGAGTATCCACCATTTTCAGTAGGGGGGATAGCGTTGCATACACATGAAGTGAACAAATCGCTTGTAAAAGAAGGTAATGTTATTTGGACATTAACGTTTCATGGAGATAGAAATGCAGATAGTATTAATACAACAGTAGAGGATGGTATTAATGTGATAAGAATTCCAAGACCATCATCTACAATAAATGAGTCATATGAAGATAAATTTATAAATCAAAATGAGCAAATGAAAATTGGAATACATTATTTGATGGATCATATATTTTGTGATTTTAATATGGTTGTTTTACATGGATATTTTTTAGGAATATGTGGAATGTACGCATGCGAAAAAATGTCAATTCCATTTGTATATCATGCACATACGCTTTTATCAGACGCTCAACTACATGACAATGTTAAAATCTTAGAGACTGAAAGGGAATTATATAGCAAAGCTACGTACGTAATCGCAGTAAGTGGATTTTTAAAAACTGAAATATTAAAAAGATATTCAATTGACACTCGAAGAATAAAAGTAATTACAAAAGGTGTTGAACTAAAAAAATATGATAAATATGAAAATAAAACTAATGATACGTATTTTAAAATATTATATACAGGGCGAATATCTAGAGAAAAAGGATTTGAAACATTATTAAATGCAATTAGTTTGTCAGTAAAAAAACATAAAAATATTTTGGTTTTCGCTGTAGGGTTATTTTCCGATGAAGTTTATAGAAAAGAAATTATTGCAATGATAAGAGATAAAGGGTTGCAAAAAAATATAGTATTTTTAGGTTTTAAAGAAGATGACAAAGTCATACGAGAATATAAAAGTTCGAATATATCCGTCGTTCCAAGCTTTGCTGAAACATTTGGTAAGGTTGCCATTGAATCTATGGCAGCCAGAGTTCCCGTTATTGTGGCAAATATTGGTGGATTGGGACCAATAGTAAAAGATGGTGAAACTGGATTGAAATTTAAATGTGGAGATGAAGAAGATTTATCAAATAAAATTAATCTATTGTATGAATATCCATGTTTATGTAAAAAAATAGCTGATAGTGCATATATGGAAGTTGTTAAAAAGTATCAATGGAAAGATATATTTAAACTAACATTAGATATTTATCAAAAAGTTTGTGAGGTGTAATAAAATGATAGAAGTAATGGCGGTTGCACCACACCCAGATGATGTAGAATTTGGGTGTGGAGGAATATTGTTTAAATTGAATAAAGAACAGTACCATATCACTGTGTTATGTAATACTTGTTTTGATATAGTAGATTGTACAGATCAATCTCAAAAAAGGATTAGATTGGAAGAACAAAGGGAAGCCTGTGAAGTGTTTAATGCAGATTGTATTTTTTTTGATGCATATAAAAATTTAGATAATATATCAGATATTTTGAGAAAATTAAAACCAAATTTCATTTTTCTTCCATGGGAGAATGATTTTAATCCTACACATATGCATGTAACTAGTATAATAAAAAAATCAATATTTGAAGCACAAAACAATTCAAAATATTACTCAGGATGGATGGTTAATCAATTGGCATATTATGAAACGTTTTCTTCTATTAATTTTAAATCAGAATTTAATGTTGACGTATCCGATGTTTTCTCACAAGCATTAATGATATTAAAAAAGCACAAGTACGGATTAAAAAAATTACCTTCGTTATTATATAAATACAAAATAAATCATCAAAAAAGAGGCATAGAATGTTCAACATTTTATGCAGAAGGTATTATATTTGATAAAACATTTTGGATGGGATGGAAACAAAATTCCTTATTGGGAATTGACCTTTTATATAGTATGTATAGGTGATGATTGATGGAAAACATTATAGAAATTATGAATGTACGGAAAATATACCGCACATATCAGAAAAAGAGTGGGTTAAAAAATATAATTAAAAATATTATTTATCCTGACTTTAAGGATTTTATAGCTGTGGACGATATGAGTTTTTTTATACGTAAAGGTGATATTGTTGGCTATATTGGACCAAATGGTGCCGGAAAAAGTACCACAATAAAAATGTTAACAGGAATCTTGATGCCAAATAGTGGAATGATTAAAGTGTTTGGAAAAGATCCTTTAGAGTACAGAAAGGAAAACTCTAAACATATTGGGGTTGTTTTTGGTCAGAAGAGTCAGCTTTGGTGGGATATTCCAGCTATAGAAAGCTTAGAACTGTTAAAAGAGATTTATAAAGTTCCAGATTGTGATTTTAAAGATAGAGTAGAAAAATATGCTGATATGCTGCAGGTAAAAGAATTCTTGAATTTACCAGTAAGACAGATGAGTTTGGGGCAAAGAATGAAGTGTGATTTAATTGCAGCATTGATACATGATCCATCCATATTGTTTTTAGATGAACCAACTATTGGTTTGGATGTGGCAACAAAGGATAGGTTAAGAGAATTTATTTTGGAGTTAAATAGAACAAAGAAGGTAACTGTATTTTTGACAACACATGATATGCAGGATGTGGAAAAATTATGTAATCGAGTAATTTTAATCAATCATGGGCGAATGTTATATGATGGGGATTTAGAGAGTGTAAAAGAAAAATATATACGATATCGGAATTTAAAAGTTGTATTTAATAAGACGTATTCTATTGATGAACTAAAGTTTTTAAAAGATTTTCAAGATCTTCGTATACAAAATTTAGATGATAAAACTATGCTGATTCAATACAATTACAAACTTTATTCGGTTACAGATATTGTGAGTTGCTTATTAAAAAATACAGAGGTTGCAGACTTTTCAATCAAGGACCTAGAAATAGAAGATGTAATTAAAGAGGTATGTTAATATGTATCGTGTTTTATGTGCTTATTTAAAACAACAATATTCATCTTTAACAGCTTATAAATCTGCTTTTTGCATGACATTAGTCAATGTGTTTATACGAATCTATGCCTATGCAATGTTATGGATGACATTATATAAGCAGAATGCTTCTTTGTTTGGAAATATTGATCTAAATCAAATGCTGCTTTATAGTATATTTTCAATTTCTTTATCACAGGCATTTACTTGGTGGGATGGTCCACATATTTATGTGGAAGAAAATATAAAAAATGGAAGAATTATATGTGATTTACTCAAGCCAATGGAATTAAAAACACAATTGTTTTTGAGAACTCTTTCTTCAACGGTGGTTAATCTTTGCATTTTCACAATTCCTTCCTTTTTAATATCAACTTGTTTTTTTAAACTAGAGCTAAATGTGAATATAATTGGAGCTTTAATTACTTTCGTGCTTGGCTTTTTATTGTTGTTCTCAATGAATTATATTTTATCTTTAATTTGTTTTTTAAGTCTTGATCTAGAAGGATATCTCTATATTTTTCATGCTCTGATTGCATTTTGTTCAGGACAAGTGGTTCCTTTATGGTTTTATCCGGATTTTCTTTTGGGAATAATAAACTGGTTACCTTTTAAATATGTATTTTACGAGCCATTGCTTCTTTTTATTCGAAATGGCAATCTCTGTCAAACCGTTTGTTTTCAAGTGATTTGGATTTTTATATTATCTTTGATTGGACGCTTTATGTGGAAATGCGTATCGAAGAAAATCGTTGTACAAGGAGGTTAGGGTATGGAAAGTATTCAACTATATTTTGATCTAATAAAAGCAGGCTTAAAACGATTTGCTGAATATCGTTCAAGTTTTATTGCAGGATTCTTCGGACTTATCATGATCAACGGTTCTTCTATTCTCTTGATCTGGGTCATGTTGAAAAACTTTCATACACTAAATGAATGGACTTTTTGGCAGATAGTTTTTAATTATTGTTTATTCTTATCTTGTTTAGGATTTCATAATACTTTTTTTAGACATATTAGTGATTTAGAGAATCATATTGTGAATGGAACATTTGACCGATTCCTATTAAGACCGGTGAGCCCTCTTTTACAATTAGCATCTGAAAAAATTAGTATTACAGATTTATGTGATTTCACAACGGGAATGATTGGAGCTTTATTTGCGGCAAAAATGTTACATATCCAAATTACAGTTGGTTTTATGCTTGGATTTATACTCTCAATTATAAATGGAGTGTATGTATTTACCGCAATTCTTTTTTCAGTGAGCTGTATATCTTTTTGGACCATGAAATCAAAATCTATTTTATATAGTACAAATGAAATACAGGAAAGTGTACAACACTATCCAATAAGTATATTTAATAAAGCATTTAAGTTTATTGTTACGGTACTATTACCGTATGGTTTGGTAAATTATTATCCATCTTTAATTCTGTTAAATAAAGTGAATGTGCATTGGGTGTATGTCATTATGATTGCTTTAGTCGACATGATTTATGGTGTGATAGGAGCCTTTTTATGGCGAAGAGGACTGAAAAGATATAATGGTTCAGGTTCTTAGAAAGTAGGTGATGAATATGGATGATAGACTAAATCATGAACAAAAAATGTTTTCAAAAACAAATTGGGAATTTACCAAGAAAATTGTGGAAGGAAATTTTGAATCTCAAGTTAGTCCTATATTAACTTTAGATGTTTCTAAAAAATGCAATTTTCGTTGTAACCATTGTGTTGACCAAGAAACAGTAAATAAAGATAATCTTGAAATAGATTGGGGAATTTTAAAACAACTATTAGTTGATTTGAAAATGCAAGGATGTAGTTGTGTTGAGTTAACAGGTGGAGGAGAACCTACTACATATACTCATTTTAAAGATTTGATCAAGTTACTATCATTACTTCAGTACAGAATAGCATTAATATCAAATGGGAGTAACTTACATAAATATTGTGATGATATTATAAATGCACCTTTTGATTGGATTAGAATTAGTTTGGATTCTTCAAACGCACATACACATTCAGTCGTTCATGGATGTGGTTTAAATGTATTTAAATCTATAACGGATTCTGTAAAGAAAATTGCTAAATATAAAACTGTTGGAATTAGCTTTTTAATTCTTCCAAACAATTATAAAGAAATATATAATTGTGCAAAATATGTAAAAGAATTAAATGTAAAATATATAGAGGTAAAGCCTGAACTTAATTTTAAAGATAAAGAAATTACTCAGATTGATGATAAAATAAAAGAAGAAATAAAAAAACAAATTAATAAAATTAAAAATGAATTGTGTGATGATACATTTTCTATTATTTATCCTTCATCAATCAACTATTCCCAAATGAATCAAGAAAAAAAGTACACAATATGTGAAGCATGTTATTATAGAACTGTATTAACACCCAGTGGCATTTATCCTTGTTCATATTTTAGAGGATTGACTGACGGCACAGAAATTCCTACTAGTTGGGAAAATATGGTCAAAATAAGAAATAGCGAGATTAATAAAATTAATCCATCCAAACAATGCAAACATTTTTGTGCCAGAAATAAAATTAATGAATGTATTAATATACTTTGTAGAATAAAAAAATATGCACCAGAATTTATAGATTATCTGGGATGGCCGATAGATTATGGCAATGACATAGAATGGATGTAAAAAAACAAGATTTTGTTAGATTTTGCTTTTATAAATAAGTGTCAAATTTTATTGAAAAGATTTACAATATTAGACGCGGATAAGTGATCATTTAATAATGTACACCTCTGATTACGCTTTGGTATAATTTTTGAGGTTTACAAGTACGTACATAAGTGTTAATCAACATGAAAGTAAACAACAAAATAGAAATAGGTTTCTTAAATGCTCTCTTTATATTGAGAAGATTGCAGGTAGTAGGCAGTATTAAGGTACATAAATCAGAAATTGTAAGAGAACCTGGTGTTTGGTGATGCCCTCTTGTACTCAATATGTACTCACAGTGACTCCAAAATGAGTACACAATTTATTGAATGAATTATCGGGACCGACAGCTCATATGACTGTATAAGCAAAAAAACACCGAAATTAGAATAAAATAGCAGATTTACATGTACTATTAGGCACAGTTGATCTGCTTTTATTTATTGTTATTTTTGTTTATCGTATGTAATCCAATCTGAATCCCACGTGTTTTTATAAGCATTGAATTTTCTCTTGCTTAAATGTCCATCTACATCTTTGTATTTCCATCGAGTCATGTCTTTTGCATTGTCTAAAGCATGATCGGGTATATAAAGAGAATTCTTTTCTCTCAAGTCAATTCTATCTTCTAAAAGTGAATAACTCTTTATTGGAGATATAAAACTTTCTCCATCCGTATTTACGACTAATTGTTTTTCTCCTCCGTTAACCAATATGTATGCATTAGATTTTGATATTTCATATGTGCCTTTTGTTAGATTTGATTCTGTATAGTAAGGTGTCAAAATCAAAAAGTTAAGAAAAATCATAACAAACAGTATAGGAGCTACAAAAATAGCCGATTGGGTCTTTTTGTTAAGAATAGCGTTTATGCGGTAGTTTAGATTTGATTTTCTATTGAATGATAAGTTTGAACTTAAAACAGTTGTAGAAGATTTGATTGCTTGTTTTTGTGTTTTAATCAGAAAATTTAGATAATCTAGTTTTTGGTGTTCTTCAAGATTTTCGATAGCCTTGTTGTCAGCGTGAAGTTCAAGATAAAGATCTAATTGTTTGCTAAAAATGTATATTGGAATAAACCACCAGAATAGGATCTTAAATAAGTTCGCGGTGAACTTGATTAAATTATCTTTGTGTTTAATATGTGTTATTTCATGTTTAAGTGCATAATCAATTTCTTCTTTGTTCAGATTTTCAGGTATTAAAATGATTCCTTGTAATCCTATAACAATTGGTGTATTGATGTAGGATGTTTGATAAATTTCATAATCAGGATTTACTATACGATTACCATTTTTTCTAATCTCACGAATGATGTAATTGCATTCTCTGATTTGTTTCATTAGTTCTGTAAATTGGTAGATGCTTCCAATTATAGCAACAGAAAGTAGAAAATGGTACATGTAAATCTGATTGAATAGTTTATATTGAAGAATATCGATTAGTGGATTCATAATCTTATCTAAAGGGATAAGAATTGATAACTTGGTTTCAAATGGAAAACATAGTTTTATGAATATGATCAACAAAAATAATCTGAAGAATACTTGATTCATGTTCCATTGTTTATGAATACAAAAATCAAAAATAAATATCATACAACTTGTCAAAATTAATGTGGATAGTAATGTTGACAAAATAAATGTCATATAATTCACCTAATTTCTTTTTTTCGTTTGTCGATTAGCTTTTGAAGTTCATTTAAAGAATCTAAATCATCTTCTTCATCAACTAATCCGCATAGTAGTTTAAAACGATTCGAATCGCTAATAAAAGCGGATATATATTGAGCTTGAGAAACTAAAGGCTTATATGTTCGGGTTAGAGACTTTTTATTGAAAACAATATCATCTACTTTTATAAATTTACATTTTAATAAGTTACGCAAAACTTGCTGAACGGTATTGATATTTAAGTCGGGTGACGTATCTTTGATTTCACTAGCTGATAATGCGGAATCGGCATTCCATAAAATATCCATTATAGTTCTTTCTTTTTTTGTTAGTTGTTCCATGAGTTATTCCTTCTTTCGTTTATATTTTAACATATACAAAAAATAAATAAAACACTTGTAAAAAAATAATAGCGTGGTATATTTTTAATAGGAAAACGTTTTCTAATGCTGTACAAGGAACTTATTACTATGTAGTCAATATTTAAAGATGGAGGTGAAACAATGAAAAAGATTCGATTATTAATTCCTTTGTTTATTGGTCTAGTTGCTGTTTCGGCTTATCCTGCTTTCGCAAGATCGAGTGAAGAACCGGTCAATGTTGAAGAAGTGAATGAAACAAATGAGGATGTAGGCTATTTTCCTGGATGTGATGATGATGAAAAAGTGATTCCATTAGGGGATGGCTTTCTAGGTGGAGAAGCTTACTTACAAAATGGGGATGAAGAGATCTACTTGAATAGTGAAACGGATTCGAGTGCAATCACTGTCAAAGAAGCAAAGGAAATCTTGGAAAGCCGACAGGTAGAGTCTGACGATCAATAATTTAGGTTAGCTATGTAAAATACCATACACATGATATGTATGGTATTTTTTTTGAATCCTTATTCGTTTTTGTCGTTAAGATTATTGATGTTACCTGTGATAACTGTGAATTTTTCTTCGGAGTTGTTTGATTCTTTTTCGTCATTCAATTTTTTTTGTAGTGCTTTTACCTGTGTTTCCATCAATTCTTTTTCTGACGTTTCTCTGTATTTCTTGAATGAGATTGGGATCATATATTTCTCATATATTTGTGATTTCTTGTTTAAAGATTCTTCTTCTGAAATCAGGTGGTTTGAGCAATCGAAACATACGGATTGCATCTCATATAAATAGGAAATTAGATTGTCGCCAAGAGCATCATTATTCAACAATGTAAAAGTAACTTTAGGATGTATACATTCACTTTTGTTTTTAGAAGAACTATGACTCTTTTCAGCTTCCACCTGAAATGAAAGGCTGTCTATTTCAAATAGTTGGCTGATCATATTACCTATATCCGTGACTGTTAATGTTGAGTCTGGAACAGAATTGTATCCGTTTAGCCATTCAAAAGATACATTACATTCTTTCATGATTTTTCCTATGACTTCAAATGAAGGTAGATATTTATCTTTTTCATAAGCAGAAATGGAAGGTTGAGGAACGTCTAATAATTTTGCGAATTCAACCTGCGTCATTTTCATCATTTTTCTAGTTTTCTTGATTCTTTGTCCCATTGTTTCCATATAATCACTTCCTGTTGAATATATTGTATCATTTTAAAAAATAAATATCAGAAAAACTTATAAATATATGAAATACTTATTGACAAATTGCGAAGTATAAGAATATATTATAAATATAAGAAATGCGTATATTTATGACGATGCTTTCCTCAAATTAAAAAAGCAGTGAAGATACATATCAGGCAAGGAGGTGAGTATATGTCGGACAAGGCTTTATTGGGTGCTGCGGATATTGCTGAAATATTAGGTGTTTCTAAAAGCAAGGCTTACACAATAATTCGTGAAGGAAATCAAGAATTAAAGAGTATGCATAAGCTAGTGATTTCTGGAAAACTGCCAGTGGAGTATTTTAACGATATTTGTTATTCCAGTAAATCAAACAGGGATGAAGAAGGGAGTTGATCGTATTGGCAAGTATTACGTTAAATTCTAAGACGAAAAAGTATGATGTGCAGTTTCGTGTAAAGGATGCGATGGGAAATTGTAAGAAGTCGACTAAACGTGGTTTTAAAAGAAAATCAGATGCAAAGAAGTGGCTGAATGAATATGAGCTTAAAAAGAGCGAGAACCTTTCAATGAAGTTTTCTGATTATGTGGATGTATATCTAGAAGATTTACAACCTCGATTAAGAAAAACGACGTATGAGACGAAGAGAACATATTTACGAGTACATATCACTCCGTTCTTTGGCAATTATGGACTGGATGATATTTCAGTGTCGATGGTAAGAAAATGGCAGAATCAGCTGATTGAAAGAGGGTGTTCGGAAACGTATCAAAAAACATTGAACAATCAGCTTAGTGCACTTTTCAACCATGCGGTAGCATACTATGGATTGAAAAATAATCCAGTACGTATAGCTGGTCCCATTGGAAAGGAACATGGTGATGAGGTAGAGTTCTATACAAAAGAGGAGTTTGATCGTCTGATCGAGCAAACAATGAACAATCAAACGGTTTATACGATCTTTATGACGTTTTATTGGACGGGCATGAGATTAGGAGAATTAAGAGCGCTGACACCTAATGATATTCATATTGACGAAAAATATATTGATGTGAATAAGTCGTTGCAGGTCGTTAAGGGTAAAGAAATTATTACAGATCCTAAAACGCCAAAGAGTAAAAGAAAGATCACGATTCCTGATTTTTTGGCTGCTATTTTAAAGGAGTATATGGATTCGTTGTATAATCCAAATCCGAATAAGCCAATTTTCAGGATGTCTAAAGGAGCTATCCATCATGCCTTGAAAACAAGTGCGGCTAAGGCTGGATTAAAACCGTTGCGTATCCATGCGTTTCGTCATGCGCATGCAGCATATTTGATTGAAATGCAGGTTCCAATTTTGGCAATCTCAAATCGTTTGGGACATGAAAAGATACAGACAACCATGAATACTTATGGACATTTATATCCAAATAAACAAAGACAAATTGCAGATGCGATTGAAGCAAGGGTAAAAGGTGAATTTTAGATGCCAGGATTAAATAAGAATCGCAAAAGACCTGTCACAATTGCTTTTCGAGTAACTGCACAGGAAGCACAAAGAATCAATCAGAGAGTTAAGATTTCGGGATTATCAAGAAGAAAATACTTTATGAATACTTTTCTAGGCCAAAAGATTGAGCTAAGAGGTGGCTGCTTTGAAAGTAATCGGCTTGCTTCAGAACTGAAAAAGATTCGAATGAAGCTAGAGGTGCTGGAAGTAAATTCACCACAAATGGAAGAAACGATTGATGAGTGTTATGCTCTGCTTTCTGAACTATCGAAAGTGATCAAAGAAAATGAGCCTGTACAAAAAGAAGTTCCTGCATTCACTCAAGAAGAAGACTGGTTAGAAGATGTCATTATTAGATGAAATTGTAGTGAATATAGGAAGTATTGTGTGTAAAGATGAGTTGAAGGAATATTTATTTCGAAATGTGTGTTTTGTGAATGATGAAGATATGTATGTGATTGAAACAGCACTTTCTCAAAGGGAAGATATAGATGCTCGATGGAGAAAGTCTATTTATGCACAGCTTTTAAAATCTCCAAAAGAGGGATTTATTGTAAATATGATATTGCAGGAATGGAATCTTCGCTATTTAAAGGGTCGTGGATTCTATCTTTATACAGGTAAATATTGGAAGTATACGCAAGATGAAATTGTTTCTAAAAAGATTGGTGATTTATTGGGGAAATGGAAACAGGGAAACAAGGTGCGTTCAATTTTGAAGTTGTTGAAAGATGAATGTATAACAGAAGAGGAATTCAATAAAAAAGATGTTATATGTTTTCAAAATGGTACGTTGCATCTTGAATCGGGTTTGTTGAAGAAACATAGTCCTAAGGATCTTTGTTCAATCATAATGTCTTATGATTACGATGAAACCAAAGAGTCAAAAGAATGGGCTGCATTTGTGATGGATATATGCAATGGAAAACAATATCGTTATGACAAACTTCAATTGTTATGTGGATATATTTTGATGAGTGATTGTCATCTGCAGAAATGTTTTATCTTTTATGGTACAGGAGCAAATGGTAAGAGCGTATTTATGAATATTATTTCAAATGTATTTGGTCAGGAGAATGTGACACATCTGCAGCTTGTAGATATGTACGACAAGTTTCAACTGATTCAGCTGGAGTCTGCACTATTAAATCTAGGTGAGGATTCAGGCTCTTCTTTAAAAGGTGGGGATTCAGAATTAAAAAGATTATCTGCCGGAGATCGTGTTAGTGCATGTTATAAGGGAAAAGATTTTATTAGCTTTCGTTCAAGGGCAAAATTGATTTTTGCGATGAATGATATCTTGTTTTCAAGTGCAATCAATCAAGGGATATTGCGTAGACTGTCTACGATTATGTTTGAGGTTCATTTTGTAGATGAGCCAAAACTGCCCGAAGAAAAAAAGATCGATTGCAATCTTGAGGATAAACTTTCTAAAGAGCTTTCTGGCATTTTCAATTGGTGTTATGAAGGATATTTAAAATTGAAGGACGTTGATTGTTTCGCTAGAGATAAAGATGATATTGAAATGGAACGAATGTTTTTGGATGTATCTTCCCCATTGTATGGATATTATGTTCAAATGGAACCGTTAAAAAGATTTACTCCTACTAGAGAAATCTATGATAACTATTTATTTTGGTGTAGAGATAAAGGAATTAAACCTAAAGCACTATCAACATTTTCATCACAGTTTGCACTGGTTTCAAGAAGTTCTTATAAAAAGAATGATTCTTATAAAGATGAGAATGGAAAACATATTCGAGGATATGAACCGTTATAAAATCACTATGTCTAAATTAACCAGGTTGCCCGGTTCTGATTTTGATATGTATTAGAACCAGTGTACCTGGTTATTTTTCAAACGACAGATATTTTTTTCGGTAGGTATAAGGCAGAAGAAATGCGAGAATCAGTAAAGCCAGGTAAATGAAATAGAAGATGAGTCACTTTGATGGTGACGGTGTGACGGTTTTGGGGATATACCCTTCCAATCGTCATACCGTCATAAATTATTTGGCAGGATAATAAAAAAATGTATTAGCAAGCAACGCATATGGTCACCCATATACAGAAGGGAGGTCATC
>ENA-ORUX01001423-ORUX01001423.1-human-gut-metagenome-genome-assembly--contig:-NODE-1423-length-18632-cov-5.773914_pt1 | contig 18632 bp, 16 predicted proteins | sample MGYA00242087_ERZ509225 | MGnify/ENA primary metagenome ERZ509225 (study PRJEB26280, sample SAMEA2338864) | human gut metagenome | biome: human gut; feature: human-associated habitat; material: faeces... | reverse complement strand
AGGGGCGGCGCCCCTTGCGTTCTCTTGGGGGTGTAAGGGGGCCATTCTCTCACGTGAGAGAATGGCCCCCTTTCCCGCGTCCCCACACGGTGTGGGGACCTTATCTTCTTCCCTGCGCCTTGGCGCGCAAATACAGCACCGCTTCGACCACTCCCCCGCCGACGGCGAGGGCCTTGTCCGAGATCGTCGTGCAGTACTCCGGCTTACAGCGCGGGTCCACGTCGCCAGACTTCATGCCCTTTTTGACGGGGACGCCGTCGTCCAGCACACCGCGCAGAACGCCGCTGATGGTACACTTCATCGGCTGACCCTCGACAAAGCCGATGGTCTCGCCCTCCTCGACCGTGTCGCCGATGCGGTGGACAGCAGTAAAAATGCCGTCGCACGGCGCGCGCAGCACGCGCTCGCCCGCAAAGCCGCCGATGAGACCGGGAATGTTCGTGTTCGGCAGCGCGCTGCCGGAGTAGATGACGCGCCCGAGCGTGTGGCCGCGCATCGTCTCGACGACCGCGTGGCAGTCCTCCCCCGCCGTGAAGCCGGGGCCGACGCCCACGACGATCGGCGCGTCGTCGATCGTCGTGCCGAGGTTGCGCTTGGCAAGAATCGCGTCCACGAGCGCGTCCGGCGCGAGCTCCTCGCGGCAGGCGCACTCGGGATCGGCCAAAACAGGCAGCGAACCCTCGCGCAGCAGCTTCTTCGCCTCCGCGGCATTCTCCGCGCGCACGGCGCGCAGGCCCTCGACCGTCGTTTCCCCGTGGACGATGGCATCGGAAAACGCCACCGTGCGGCGGATGGCCGTCGGGCGGGCGAGGTCGGTCATCACCACGTCGATCCCGCAGCGCCACAATCTCATGGCCGCGCCGCCCGCGATGTCTCCTGCGCCGCGAATCAATGCAAGCATACATATACCCCCTGATGCAGACTGCCCGCGATGACCGGGCAGGAAAATTCATTTGCCATGGCCTGCGCCGCTTCATAATCGGCGGCAGACTCCACCTTGTTGATATAAACGCGGTCGCCGTAACCCTCGGCGTTGACGACGCGCGCGGCGAGCTGCGGCGTGACGACCGTCTCCTCATCCACGCCCGCGAGCTGCGCGTAGAGCGCGCTGCGGTGGCAGGTCTCGCGGGTGGTTTTGCCGACGCCGTCGATGCCGATGACCATGATGACACGCTGCGCCTCCTCCGGGATCACCGGCTCATGGGAAGCGTGCGCCTTGAGCGGCAGGTGCTTGGCACCGTCCGCCTCGACAAGCACAAAATCCGCAAGCTGCGCCAGCGTGCCCATTGAGAGCCACGGCGCGCAGAGCTTGCCGCTCTCCGCCTGCGAGGCAGCACAGACGATGCCCGACCGCTCCAATGCCGCCGAAACGGCGGCCTCGTCCGCATCCAGCAGCGTTTCATACTGCTTCGGACGGCAGATGTGCGTTGTGGTCGTGATAATGACCTTACCCTTTTTCGAAAGCTCCCCGGCGAGCGTTTCCATCAGCGTCGTCTTTCCGCCGCCGCCGATGATGGCCGTCACGCCGCGGCCGACGTGCAAAAGCGGTGCGATCTGCATGTGAGCGCCCTCAGTGCCGCTGTCCGGCGAGGCGCGCGCGGTGCTCGATCATCTCCGCCGCGATGCTGATGGCGATCTCCTCCGGCGTCTCGGCCAGGATCGGAAGGCCGATGGGCGCGTGAACGCGCGCGATGTCTTCTTCGGTATAGCCGTCACCCTTGAGGCGCTCACGCGTCTTGGCGACCTTTGTGCGGCTGCCGATGCAGCCGATATAGGTCGCATCGCTCCCCAGCACCTGGGAGAGGATTTCATAGTCCGCCTGATGGCCCGGCGTCATCACGACGGCATAGTCGTTCGCCGTGAGCGCCACCTTGCCGGAAATATCGGAAAAACTGCCGAAGATGACCTCGCTCGCCATGGGATAGTTTTCTTTCTTCGCAAGCTCCTCGCGGTTGTCGTACATCACCACGCGGAAGCCCACCGTCGCCAGCACCGGCACGAGCGCGCGGCCCACATGGCCGCCGCCGAAGATATACACGCTGCCCGCGTGGCACAGCGGCTCGACATAAATGCCGTCTTTCCACACAGCCTTGGCGGAGAAATAGTCTACCTTGTCCTGCGGGATCTCCTCGCGCGTGACAACGTGGAACTCGTTCACGCCGTCGCCGTCAAGAGACAACAGCAGCCAGAGGTCGACGTCTTTATCGAGCATTTCGCGCCAGCGCTTGAGCACCGCGACGTCCGCAGTCTGCTCGGGCGCGAAAAACTGGAAGTAGACCGTCACCGCGCCGCCGCAGATCATGCCCGTGCTGGCCACTTCACTCGGGTGCAGGTTGTAGGACTTGAGCTCGTTGCTGCCACCGTTTTTGAGCGCGTCCTGCGCGCGCTGGATGCTCAGCCGCTCCACTGTGCCGCCGCCAATCGTGCCGAGCACGCGGTCATCTTCAAAGACAGCCATCTTCGCGCCCGCGCCGCGCGGCACAGAGCCCGAAGACGCCAGAATGCTGCACAATACCACCCGCTCGCCGCGCGAAAGGGCCGCGAGCATTTCATCAAGAATCGCTTTCATAGTTTCATGCTCCTTTGCAGAGAATCACGCTGCTATTATGCACTGCATTATAGCAAAGCGCCGCGGCAAACGCAAGCCGCGGCGCGTAAAAGTCGCTTTGATCGTTATTATCCATAAAATCAGGGGCGCGCATATCTGGCGCGGCTCACTTGCTGCGTTCGATGCGCTTGAGCTCGCCGAAATACTTGTCGTGCGCCTCCTGATAGGCGCGGTTGAAGACCGGGTCTTTGCCCTGGTGCAGCGCCTGAATATAGTCGTGGTGGTTGTTCATGATGTGCTCATCGAACATCGAGAGCGTAAAGACGCCGACATTCGAGCACTGGTCGGCGATGCGCTCCACATTGACGAGGATATCGAGAAACGTGAGGCCCGCGTACACCGTGCACTGCCCGTCGCGCACGCGGCGGATATGGTTGGCGCGCAGCGTGGCGACAAGGTCGTCCACGACCTCCTCGACCGGCTCGATGTGGCGCGCGGCCTCGTAGTCCGTGGCGGCAAAGGCCTTGTAGGTGTAATCTAAAATCTCGCCGAGCACCTCGCGCAGCACCATGAGCTCCTGATGTGCCGTGGGCGACAGGCTCGCGCTGCGGTCAAGGAACTCCTGCGCATTTTCCGTCAGGTTCACGGCGTGGTCGCCGATACGCTCAAACTCGCCGAAGCACTGGATATAGTAGTTGAGCATGTCGCTTCCGTGTCCGCTCGGCATGTGCGGCGACAGGCGGATGAGGTAGTTGTCCACATGGTCGGCGAGCTTGTCGATGTGCTCCTCGTTCTCGTTGATGACCTCGATCGTGTGGGCGTCGTACTGCTCGAGCACGTTCATCGCGTTCATCACACCCGAGCGGGCGAGACGCGCCATGGTGGTGATGGCCTCACCCGCGCCCGAGAGCGCGATGGCGGGAGAGGTGAAGAACTTTTCATCGAGCAGCGAAAGCTCGTGGTCGACATTTTCACCAAGGCGCACATCGTCCTTGACGAGCTTGCGCGAGAGCTTTTCAAACTGGCCGCACACCGGCAGCAGCACGATGGCCGAAACAAGACGGAACACCGTGTGCACATTCGCGATGCCGCCGGAGGAAAGCGCCTCGTCCCACAGGGCATCGAGCACACCGAACGAGTGCAGCAGCATCAGCCCCACGATCACGAGGATCGAACCGGCGATGTTGAAGAGGATATGGATCACGCCCGTGCGCTTGGCATCGGCCTTCGAGCCGATGGAGCAGACGATGGCCGTCGTCACACAGTCGCCGATGTTGACGCCGATGATGATGGCGTAAACGGACGAGAACGTCAGCGCGCCGGTCGTGGCAATGGCCTGCAAAATACCGATGGTCGCCGACGAACTCTGCAGCAGGAACGCAACGCCCGCGCCGAGCAGGAATCCGAGCACCGGCTTTCCCGAGAGCTGGTAGAACATGTTGGCAAACGTCTCAGATTCCGACAGCGGGCTCACCGCCGCGGTCATGCTGAGAAGGCCGGTGAAGAGGATGCCGAAGCCCATCGCGATCGAGCCGATGGTATCGGACTGGCGGGTCTTGACCGCCATTAGAAAGAGGATGCCGATAATCGCCGCAAGGGGCGCGAGCGTCGAGGGCTTGAAGAAATTGAGCAGCGATGTCTCCGATGCGTTCACGTCGAGAAGGCGGATAATCTGGCCCGTGATCGTCGTACCGACATTCGCGCCCAGAATGACGCCGATCGACTGGTGCAGCGACATCACGCCCGCGCCGACAAGGCCCGACGTCAGCACGATCGTCGCCGTAGAGCTCTGGATGACCGCCGTGACCACAAGGCCCAGCAGAAAGCCGACGAGCGGATTGTTCGTCACCTTTTCCATCGCGCGCTTGAAGGCATCGGACGAACCTTTTTTCAGTCCGTCGCCCATCAGGCGCATGCCGTACAGGAACAGCGCCAGACCGCCAAAGAGGGTGATCAAGTTGAAAATCGTCATAAGCGTTTCAAACCTCTTCTTCTGTATTATGCCGCCGCGCGGCGCAGGTTTCGGGCTGTAAAATACCCAACTCTCACCAGATACTATTTTATCAGGTGAGGGCAAAATTGCAATCCTTTTCCCAAGATTTGTTACAAACAGCAAAAATGATTTATCCCTTGCATTTTTGTGTGCGCGTGGTACAATATTTATAGACAAAAAAAGGAGGCTTTCAACCATGTTGAACGCAGGCAACCCCATCGGCGTGATGGACAGCGGCATCGGCGGTCTCACCGTCGTGCGCGAATTACAGCGCATTCTCCCCGGCGAAGATATCATCTATTTTGGCGACAGTGCCAACTGCCCCTACGGCAACAAGACCTCTGACCAGATCTTCGAGTTGAGCAGCCACATGCTCCAGTTCCTCGGCGACAACGGCGTCAAGTGCACTGCCATCGCCTGCAACACCATCTCCACCATGGCCGACCGCCTGCGCCCCTGCTTCGACTACAAGATCGTCAGCATCGTGGAAGAAGCTGCCAAATACGTCCTGCGCGAGCATCTCAAGAGCGTCGGCCTCATCGCGACGGAGTTCACTGTTGCCTCCGGCAAGTACGCCGAGCTCATCCATGAGGGTGATCCCGAGTGCAAGGTCGTCGGCAAGGGCTCTCCCCTGCTCGCGGCACTCGTTGACCGCGGCGACTTCAACCAGCACGATATTAACACCGAGATCCGTACGCAGGTCGACAACATTCTCGCGCGCGAAAAGGTCGAAAACCTGATCCTCGGCTGCACGCACTATCCCATCGTGGAAGAGAACTTCCACGAGTGCTATCCCGAAATGCACCTCATCAACCCCGCGCTCGAGCAGGCAAACGCCGTCAAGGCATACCTCACCGAGCAGAACGCGCTCAACCCGCAGAAAAAGGGCAAATTCGTCATCTGCACGAGCGGCGACCCGCAGGTATATGTCAACGTCGGCAAGCGCCTCGGTCTCTTCGAGGCGAGTGAGCTGAAGGTCGTCCACATCTAAGTTAGTCCAAATTGAAATGAAAAGCGGAAAGTCACAGGACTTTCCGCTTTTTTGTGCTGTCTGATGGACTTTTTGCATACCTTGTGGCGAGGTGGTCTGTTTTGAATACATTTGAGGCCGCGATTTTGCGCGATTTCGGCGAGCGGGAGGACTTTGAGCGCGTGCTCACACATGCGCTGCGCCGCGGCTGCGGCGGTCGCGTCCTGCTCTCGCTGATGGCGGACGGCTCACTCCGGCTCACCGGCACGAAGGACCCCGACATCTCGTTCGGCGCGGTGCTGCTCGACCTGACCGCGCCGGTGGTGCCGTGCAGTGAGGAGTCCCTCGCCCTGCGTGTGCAGGTGATCGACTGGCGGCGCTGCGCGAGATGCTATGACGAAGCGCTCGCGCAGCGATCTCGCCATCCCCTGCCGTAGCTGCCGCCATCGCGCAAAAACATCCCGCCGCAAATTGCGGTGGGATGTTTTTGTCCTTTATTTCAGACAATCCAAAATTGCCTGCACGGTATCCTCCACTGTGCCGTTGTTGTCGACAATGTGGTCGGCAAATCTTTCGTAGCAGGCCTTGCGCCTGTCGTACATCGCCGCAAGGTCGCCCGCGGAAAGAGGTCTCCCCTCGCGCGGCAGCTGGTCGATATTACGCTTCAACCAGAAAATGATGCCGTTCTGGTGCAGAAGGTCATAGTTTTCCTCTCTCGTCACGCAGCCGCCGCCCGTAGCGATGACCGCGCCCGAGCGCTTGCCGAGCGCGGCAATGGCCTCGCTCTCGAGCTCTCGGAATTCCGCCTCGCCGTGCTTTTCGATGAGCTGGGCACAGCTCATACCGTTTTTCTCTTCGATCTCGGCGTCGCTGTCAAGCGCGATGCGGTCAAGCTTCTCAGCAAGGCGCGCGGCAACGGTGCTCTTGCCGCTGCCGGGCATGCCGACGAGCACGATGTTCTGCATCTCAAGGCTCAGCTTTTTCCAGATGCGCTCGGTCTCGCTGTCGGGGATGTCGCGGTTTTCAAAGACCTCCGCCGTGCGCTTAGCCTGCGCGACGAGCATGTAGAGCCCGCTCATATAAGGAATGCCGAGCTTTTCCGCCTGCAAGACAAACGCTGTACGCGCGGGGTTGTAGACGATATCGAGCACACCCTCGAGCTTCGGGAAGAGCGACAGGTCGACGGGCGACACGCCGCAGTTCGGGTACATGCCGACGGGCGTGGTGTTCACGATGACCTCCGCATCCGCGTGACGATCCAGATTGTTGTAGTTGTCCTCCCCCTTGCGGGAGATGATGGTCACGCTGCGCGCGCCCATCTCCTCGAGCACGGCACAGACCGTCGAGGAGGCGCCGCCGGAGCCGAGCACGAGCGTCTTTTTGCCATCGATCTGAATGCCGCTCGCCCTGACCATACCGGCAAAGCCGTAGGCGTCGGCGTTGTCGCCGTACAGCGTGCCGTCCTCGCGCCTGACCAGCACGTTCACACTCTGGAGTTTTTGCGCAATGGGTGAAAGCTCTGCACAGTACGGGATGACGGCCTTTTTATAGGGAATGGTGACGTTCATGCCGTCAAAGCCGCCGCCCGTCAGAAATTCTCCGAGCTTTTCGGGCGCGACCTCGTAAAGCCTGTATTCATAGTCCGCCAGCTCCGCGTGGATAGCGGGCGAATAGCTGTGGCCGAGCTTTTCACCGAGTAATCCGCAGCGCTTCATTCAAACCACCTCACTGTAAGAGCCAAGATACGTGAACTCCTCGCACAGCTCGGGCAGCTCGCCCATGAGCTGGGTGAACTGCGGGGCATAGACCGAGGTTTCAAGGTCGAAGTAAAACATGAACTCGAAGTTGCGGTCCGGCATCGGGCGGCTCTCGAGCTTGTTCATGTTGACGCCGAGCGCGTTGAAACGCGAGAGCACCTTGTAGAGCGAACCGGGGTGGTGCGGCAGCACCATCATCAGGCTCGTGCGGTCTGCACCGGGGTAAATTTCGAGGTTTTTCGCAATGCAGATGAAGCGCGTGAAGTTATTGCCCTGATCCTGCACAGAGGCAGCGAGGCAGTCAAGGCCGTAGAGCTCTCTGCATGCGCGGGACGACAGCGCCGCCACATCGTCGCGGCCGGACTCGGCCACCATGCGCGCCGCCACCGCGGTATTTTCGCAGCGGATGACCTTCACATTGGGAAGCCCCTGTAAAAAGTGTGCGCACTGGCTGATGGCCTGTTCATGTGAGTAGATCTCACGGATGTTTTCGAGCTTCGCACCGGGATTGGCGAGAAGATTATGGTCAACCTTGATGCGCACCGAGCGCACGATGCGGAAGTTGTGCTGCGTCATCAAGTCGTAGACCGCGTTCACGCTGCCCGCCGTGCTGTTTTCCAGCGGCAGCACGCCGTAGCGGCAGAGGCCCTTTTCAATGGCGGAGAACACCGCCTCGAAGGAACTGAAAAAGAACGTGCTCGGGCGCTTGAAGAGCCTTTCGCACGCCTGCTCGGAATACGCGCCCTCCACGCCCTGACAGGCGACGGCGGCGTCCTCGGGAAAGAGCTGCGGCGTCTTTTCGATGGCCTCGGCAATTTTCGCGGGCAGATCACCCTTCGTGCCGAGAAGACAGCTCTGGCGGCTGCGGCTCAGCTCGAAAATGAGGGAGTAGAGCGAGGAGACGTATTCGCGCAGGTCGTCCGGCGTTTTGTCCAGAATCTCGCGCATTTTCTCCTTCTCGCGGCGCGCATCGAGCACGCGCAGGCCGTTGGCCTTTTTATATTCCGCGATCTTTTCAGCGGTCTCCATGCGCTGGGCAAAGAGCGCGATGAGCTGATCGTCGATGCTGTCGATCTCTTTTCGATAGTCGTTTAAGTCCATGTTCCCTTACCTCATTTCCCTTTTGCGCGATAGATACGCATCATAGACCGCGATGGCGGCCGCCGCCTCCACACAGGGCACGGCGCGCGGCACGATGCACGGGTCGTGGCGGCCCGTGACGGCCATCTTCTCCGGCACCATCGTCTGCAAATTGACGCTCTGCTGCTCGCGCGCGATGGATGGCGTCGGCTTGAACGCCGCGCGGAACACGATGGGCATGCCGTTCGTGATGCCGCCGAGAATGCCGCCGCAGTGGTTCGTCTCAGTGATGATCTTGCCGTTTTCGACCGTAAAGGCGTCGTTATCCTCGCTGCCGCGCAGCTTCGATACGCCAAAGCCCGCGCCAAACTCGATGCTCTTGACCGCGGGAATGCCGAAAACCGCCGAGGCAATGCGATTTTCCATGCCGTCGAACATCGGGTCGCCAAGGCCCGCGGGCGCGCCGAAAACCGCGCATTCGATGACGCCGCCGACGCTGTCACCAGCCTCACGCGCCTGTGCGATGGCTTCGCGCATCTCCTCGCCGCGCGCATCGCTGACGACGGGGAACTCCTTGCCAGCAAGCGAGCCTGTCAGCTCACCTTCGTCAGTAATGCCCGCAATGGAGGCGATGCGGCTCACGACCGTGATGCCCTCGCGCGCGAGAATTTGCAGGCAGATGCCGCCCGCGATGCACAGCGGTGCGGTCAAGCGGCCTGAAAAGTGTCCGCCGCCTGCGCGATCCTGATAGCCGCCGTATTTGACCTCGGCGGTATAGTCCGCGTGGCCGGGGCGCGGCGTGACAGCAAGATTCGCGTAATCCTGCGAGCGGGTGTTCGTATTGCGGATGATGGCCGTGAGCGGCGCGCCGCAGGTATAGCCGTTCACAAGGCCGGAGAGGATCTCCGGCGCGTCGGCCTCCTTGCGCGGCGTCGACCATGCATTTTTGCCCGGCGCGCGGCGATTCAGAAAGCGCTGGAGCTCGTCCAGATCAACTTTCTCGCCCGCGGGGATGCCCTCGACCGTCACGCCGATGGCAGGGGAATGCGACTGGCCGAAGATGGTCAAATGCAGATTTTCGCCGTAGGTGCTGCTCATAAGCCCTCTCCTTTCAAGCTGCCAAAGTCCTCCCAGAAGCGGGGGTAGGACTTTGCCACGCAACCGTCGTTGTCGACCGTGATCTCGCCCGTCGCGGCGCAGGCCGCCGTGGCGGCGGACATCGCAAGGCGATGGTCGTTCTGCGTTTCGACGCTCCCGCCGTGCAGCGCGGGAACGCCCGTGATGACAAGGCCGTCTTCCTTCTCTTCAACTCGTCCGCCGAGCGCGCGCAGGAGATTCGCCGTGCTCTTGAGGCGGTCGGACTCCTTGAGCCGCAGCCGGTAGGCGTTTTCGACTCGCGTCTTCCCCTCTGCGACCGACGCAACGACACTCAGCACGGGGATGAGGTCGGGGATGGGCGCGGCATCGATCATCACGCCATGCAGCGTGCCGCGCCTGACCGTCACGGCGTCGCCGTGCTCCGTGACTTCCGCGCCGAACCGGCGCAAAACGTCCAGCACGCCGCGGTCGCCCTGTGAGGACTGCAAATTCAGCCCCTCGACGGTCACGCCCTCTTTCGACAGCGCACCCATGCAGAGGAAAAACGCCGTGTTCGACCAGTCGCCCTCGACGACCGTGCGCCTCGGCAGATGACATCTCTGCTGACCGGGAATCTCCCACATCGCCCCCATTTTGGGGATGGTCAGCTTGGAAAGCTGAAGTGCATCCTCCGTCATGGCGACGTAAGCCGCGGATTCCAGCGGGCCGGACACCATAAGAAGGCTGTCTCTGATCAGCAGCGGCAGCGCCATGAGAAGGCCCGAAATATATTGAGAGGACACATTGCCTGCGATCGTATAGTTTCCCCCGATCAGCTGTCCACTGCAATACAGCAGGTCGCCGTCCTCGCGGAGCGTCATGCCATGCTCTTTTAAAACGCTATCCAGCGGGGCGAGCGGGCGCTGGGGCAGCCGCCCCTCGCGGTGGAATACCGCCTGCGCGCCGAGCGCGCCGACGATGGGCAGCAGGAAGCGCAGCGTCGACCCGCTCTCGCCGCAGTAGAGGTCGCAGCGCCCCTCGGGCACTTTTTTGATTGGAGAGACGAGAAAGCCCGTCTCCATTTCTTCAATTTTCGCGCCGAGCGCGCTCAGGCACTTCGCCGTGGCCGCGATATCGGCGGAAATGCCGTCGCAGACGACCTCGGTCTTCTCCTCGCCGAGCGCCGCGCAGATCAGCAGCCGGTGCGCCCGCGATTTCGACGCCGGGATGCGCACACGTCCCGTGCGCGCGCCGGGTATGATGGTTCTTTTCATCGGATGCCACCGTCCTGCATCCAGTCGCGCAGGGCTTCGACGGGGATCGTCTCCATGCGCACCTGACCGATCTTTTCCGGCACGATGAGGTGCATCTTGCCGCCGGAAATCTTCTTGTCGACGAGCTCGGCCTCATAGAGCTTGTCGAGTTCGTAGCCCGTCTCGGTCGGCAGACCATAGCGGTGCAGAATGTCGAGCAGGCGCGCCAGCGTCTCTTCGCCGCAAATGCCGCGCTTGACTGCCGCGCGCGTGACCGTCGCCATGCCGATGGCGACCGCCTCGCCGTGCAGAAGAGAAAAATCGCTGCACTGCTCCACCGCGTGACCAAACGTGTGGCCCAAGTTCAGCGTGCGGCGGCGGCCGAGGTCGTACTCGTCCGCGCCGACGATGTCGCGCTTCATCTGCACGCAGACCTCGATGACGTGCTCGTACTGCTCACGCACGGGCGTTTTGTAGAGTTCTTCAAAGAACGCTGCATTGCCGAGCATCGAATACTTGATGATCTCGGCGCAGCCGCAGCGGTACTGCTCCTCGGGCAGCGTTTCGAGCGTGTTGGGATCGCAGATCACGATGCAGGGCTGATAGAAGCTGCCCGCCTGATTCTTGCCCGTGGGCAGGTCGACGGCGGTCTTGCCGCCGACGGACGAATCGACCGCGGCCAGCAGCGTCGTCGGGATCTGGGCAAAGCCCATGCCGCGCTGATACGTCGCCGCGGCAAAGCCCGCGAGGTCGCCCACCACGCCGCCGCCGAGCGCAACGACCACGTCGCTGCGGCTGAAGCGGTGCTCACCGAGGAAGTGCAGCACATCGGCGTAGGTCGAGAGGTTCTTGCTCCCCTCGCCCGCGGGGAATGTGAAAGAGTGCACACGGTAGCCCGCCTTTTCAAGGGCCTTGACCGTGCGCTCGCCGTAGAGCGCGTAGACCGTGTTGTCCGACACGATGGCGGCCATGCTGGGGGCGCTGACCTCCCGGAGAAGCTCGCCCACGCGGTCGAGTAAGCCGCGCTCGACCAGCACGTCGTATTCGCGCGAGGCCTTGATATGGATGCTTCGCATCAGCCGTCCACCTCTTCCTTTCTCTTCTTGCCCTCGTCCAGAAGTCGGATAAGGGTCTCTTCGTCGTCATGTTCCATGGCGGTCTTGTATTCGCTCAGGTGCTCGATGTAGCAGTCGATCTCCTTGAGCAGGAATTCCTTGTTTTCCATGAAGAGCTCCGCCCACATGTGCGGCGCGAGCCAGGCAACGCGCGTCATATCCTTGTAGCTGCCGGCGGAAAAGCCCTTGTGCTTTTTCGCTGTGGGGCTCTTGATGTAGGCGTTGGACGCCACATGCGCCAGCTGCGAGGTGAAGGCGATCATCTCGTCGTGCTGCTCGGCGGTTGTGACGGAGTAGCTCCCAAAGCCCGCGGGCGAGAGCAGGTCTTTCACATGGCTGAGTAATTCAATGTCGTCAAAGCGCGGCGGCACGAGCACCATCGGCGCGCCCACGAAGAGGTTCGCCTTGGCGTACTTGAAGCCCGAGAACTGCGTGCCCGCCATCGGGTGACCGCCAAGGTACGTAATGCCGTACTGCTCGGCGATTGGGAAGCACGCCGCGCATACCTTGCGCTTGGTGCCGCAGCAGTCGATGACGACCGTGTGCTTGTCGATCTTTGCCGCGTGATTTTTGAGCCATTCGACCGCCGCCGCGGGTCGGACGGCCAGCAGGATGACATCGCACTCTGCCATCGTCTCGTCCGTCAGCGCCTCGTCCACCGCGCCGCTGATGACGGCGAACGACAAGACATCGCGGTCGATGTCGTGGGCGAGCACACGCTCGCCCGCCTCGTGGTATGCCTTGGCGAGCGAGCCGCCGATCAGGCCGAGGCCGACGATGCCGGCGGTCATTCTGCCACCGCCTCTCTCACGCGGCGCACAGCCTTGGCGAGGTCATCGTACTGCTCGGGGCGCAGGGATTGCGCGCCGTCGCACAGCGCATGAATGGGGTCGTTGTGCACCTCGATGATGAGGCCGTCAGAGCCGCAGGCGGCAGCAGCCAGTGCCATCGGGCGCACGAGGCGCGCAATGCCGGTCGCGTGGCTGGGGTCGACGATGACCGGCAGGTGCGTGAGCTCCTTGAGCATCGGCACAGCCGCAAGGTCGAGCGTGTTTCTCATGTAGTCGTCGTAGGTGCGAATGCCGCGCTCGCAGAGGATGACCTGCTCGTTGCCGCCGGCCATGATGTACTCCGCGCTCATTAAAAGCTCCTTGAGCGTGCTGGCGAGGCCGCGCTTTAAGAGGATGGGCTTTCTCAGCTTGCCGAGCTCGCGCAGCAGGTCGAAGTTCTGCATATTGCGCGCGCCGACCTGAATGACGTCCACATCCTCAAAAAGCGGCAGGTAATTCGTGCCCATGATCTCGGTGACGATGGGAAGGCCGGTCTCCTGACGGGCGATCTTCAGCAGCTCGATGCCCTCGGCCTTGAGGCCCTGGAAATCATAAGGAGAAGTGCGGGGCTTGAATGCGCCGCCGCGCAGCATGTTCGCGCCCGAGGCTTTCACGGCCTTGGCGACCGCGACGATCTGCTCTTCGGATTCGACCGAGCACGGGCCCGCGATCATGCAGAAGTTTCCGCCGCCGACCTTGACGTCGCCCACCTGCACGATCATGTCGTCGGGATGGAACTTGCGGTTGCAGCACTTGAAGGGCTCTGTCACGCGCTTGACGGAGTCGACGATGCTCAAACTCTCGATCAGGTCCATGTCGACGCGCGCCGTGTCGCCGATCAGGCCCAGCACAGTCTGGTACTCGCCCTCGGAGATGTGCACGCCAAGGCCCTGATTTTTGAGCCAGTTGATAAGCTGCTCGCGCTTGTCCTGTTCTGCGCCACGCTTGAGTACGACGATCATAATAATTTCCTCCTTATTGACCGTGAAATATCGCCACAACGAAAAAATGCGGCACAGGTCTAACCTGTGCCGCATCAAGCAATCTCTTTTCAGAGCCTTTTTGCATCTTTGCATCACAAATTAGCCTTACTACGAATCCATAGTAAAGTAATAATAGTATGCAAAAACGAAAATGCTCTTCATCTTGTGTTGTTTCTCCGTTCGTGGAACTTTGTTGGTCTCAGTATAGGATCCTTAACCGAAAATGTCAACCGACAAATTATACAAAACGGATGGGTTTTGCTTTACTCCGCTCAAGTGTTTTGACAACTTTCGCCATTCACACGTCCGCGCCCTCGGCCTTATCGGTCTCGCGGCGCTCTTCGATGGCCTCTTTCAGGATGATGTCCTTGACCTTCATCAGTCGGATCGTGTTGGCACGCTCGTTTTCATCGAGCTTCATCGTGATATACTTGATGTTTTGCTGCATCTGCGGAATTTTGACGTATTCGAGCGCGTTGACGCGCCGTCTCGTGCGCTCGATCTCGGCGGCGAGCAGCTGCGTGGCCTTCTCGACCTCGGCAAGGCGGAGCAGGTCGGGCAGAATGTCGCCGAGCTCGCGCACCGCGTCGTCGAGCTCGCCGCTCGTCTGGGCGAAGCCGTACGGATAAATATTCCCGCCGTCCTCGCTCGCGAGCTTGAACTCATAGCGCGGCACCTCGACGCTCATCACGTTCTCCGTGCCCGTTTCGAGCGAAACGCTCTGCTTGGGGCACAATAGCGCCTGCTCAAGCATTTCCGGCGACATCAGCGCGCTCGCCACGGTGAACGAGCCGTAGGCGCGCGCAAGCGACTGCTCCACCTTCTGCCGCAGCGCTAAGTCCTCGCGCACGACCTCCATGAACTGCTTCATCAACTCGTCGCGCTTGTCCTTGAGAAGTTTGTGCCCACGCTGGGCGGTGCGCAGCCGCCCCTTGAGGCGCGTGAGCTCCATGCGGGTGGGATTAACAGTGGTCGTAGGCACTTTTCTCCCCCCTTACTCTTCCTTTTTGAGATACTTGTCGATATACTCCGGTTTGATGCGCTTGAGCTCGCTGCGCGGCAGAAGGGATAAAAGCTCCCAGCCGAGGTCGAGCGTCTGCTCAATGGAGCGGTTCTCGTCCGTGCCCTGCGCGACATAGCGCTTTTCAAACTCGTCGGCAAACTTGGCGTAGAGTAAATCAGTCGGGCTCAGCGCCGCCTCGCCGAGGATCGACATGAGCTCCTTGTTCTCTTTACCGGTGGCATAGGCCGCGAAGAGCTGGTTCATCGTGCCGGAATGGTCCTCGCGCGTCTTGCCCGCGCCGATGCCCTTGTCCTTAAGTCGGGAAAGGCTCGGCAGCACGTCGACCGGCGGATTGATACCGCGGCGGTACAGCTCGCGCGAAAGGATGATCTGTCCCTCGGTGATATAGCCCGTCAGGTCGGGGATGGGGTGGGTCTTGTCGTCTTCGGGCATCGTCAGGATGGGGATCATCGTGATTGAGCCGTCCTTGCCCACCTGACGGCCCGCGCGCTCGTACATCGTCGCAAGGTCGGTGTAGAGGTAGCCGGGATAGCCGCGGCGGCCGGGGACCTCCTTTTTCGCCGCGCTGATCTCGCGCAGGGCTTCTGCGTAGTTCGTGATATCCGTCAGGATGACGAGCACGTGCATACCGCAGTCGAAGGCGAGATATTCCGCGGCGGTCAGCGCCATGCGCGGCGTCGCGATACGCTCGACCGCGGGGTCGTTGGCAAGGTTCGTGAACAGCACCGTGCGGTCGATGGCGCCGGTGCGCTTGAATTCGTTGACGAAGAACTCAGATTCTTCAAATGTGATGCCGATGGCGGCAAAGACAACAGCAAAGTTGCTCTCGCCGTCCAGCACCTTCGCCTGTCGCGCGATCTGCGCGGCCAGCTGCGCGTGCGGCAGGCCCGAGCCGGAGAAGATCGGCAGCTTTTGTCCGCGGACAAGGGTATTGAGGCCGTCGATGCTTGAAATGCCGGTCTGGATGAACTCGTTGGGGTAGTTGCGCGCCGCGGGGTTCATCGCAAGGCCGTTGATGTCGCGGTGCTCGTCGGCGATGATCTCGGGGCCGCCGTCGATGGGCTGACCCATGCCGTTGAAGACGCGGCCCAGCATGTCGCGCGACACGGCGAGCTGGAGCGGATGGCCCAAAAAGCGGATGCGCGAATCGGCGAGGTTGATGCCCGCCGACGCTTCAAACAGCTGCACGACCGCGCGGTCGCCGTTGACCTCGAGCACCTTGCAGCGGCGCGTGCTGCCGTCGGAGAGGACGATCTCTGCCAGCTCGTCATACGTGACGCCCTGCACATGGTCCACGACCATCAGAGGGCCGGAAATTTCGCGGATGGTCTTATATTCACGGATCATTCTTCTTTCTCTCCTTTCTCAGCGATCGCGGCGATCTGCTCTTCCATCTCGACGAGCAGGTTCGCATAGGCGTCCTTGTACTGGTCGGCAGGCACGCCCTTGGCGCGTCCGATCTTCTCGCGCGCGGGGATGGCGAAGAGCTCGCTTAAATTCCCGCCGCGCTCGGCGGCGCTCAGGCATTGCGTGTCGTACTGGCGGATCATCGCCAGCATGCGCGCCTGACGGTCGTATTCGGAATAGGCGTCGTTGTCGGCAAACGAGTTCTGCTGCAAAAAGTCCTCGCGGATCATACGCGCGACCTCAAGCGTGATCTGGTCCTTCGCGCTGAGCGAATCCTTGCCGACGAGCTGCACGATCTCGTTGAGGTTCGATTCCTCCTGCAGCATCGCCATGGCCCACTCGCGGTTTTCGAGGAATTCGTGGCCCAGATGCTCGCTGTACCACGGGCGCAGGGAATCGAGATAGAGCGAATAGGAATTCAGCCAGTTGATGGCCGGGAAGTGGCGTCGGTAGGCAAGTGACGAATCCAGTGCCCAGAAGACCTTGACGATGCGCATCGTCGCCTGCGAGACAGGCTCGGAGAGGTCACCGCCCGGAGGCGAGACCGCGCCGACGGCGGTCAGGCTGCCCTGCCGCTCGTCGCTGCCGAGGCATTCGACCACGCCCGCGCGCTCATAGAACTGCGCGAGGCGCGAGGACAGGTACGCAGGATAGCCCTCTTCACCGGGCATCTCCTCGAGACGGCCCGACATTTCGCGCAGGGCCTCCGCCCAGCGGGAGGTCGAGTCCGCGATGACTGCGACGGCGTAGCCCATGTCACGGAAGTATTCGGCGATGGTGATACCGGTGTAGATGCTCGCTTCGCGCGCCGCGACCGGCATATCCGAGGTGTTGGCAATCAGCACCGTGCGCTTCATCAGGCTCTCGCCCGTGCGCGGGTCGATGAGCTCGGGGAATTCGCGCAGAACGTCGGTCATCTCGTTGCCGCGCTCGCCGCAGCCGATGTAGACCACGATGTCCACGTCCGACCACTTGGCCAGCTGGTGCTGCATCACCGTCTTGCCCGAGCCGAAGGGCCCGGGGATGGCGGCGGTGCCGCCCTTGGCCACAGGGAACATGGCGTCCACGATGCGCTGGCCGGAGAGCAGCGGGGTTCTGGGGGGATACTTGTGCTTGTAGGGCCGCCCCACGCGGACGGGCCACTTCTGCACCATGGTCAGCGCGTGCTTCTCCCCCTTCCCGTCCACCAGCACCGCCACCGTGTCCAGCACCGTGAAGGAACCGGACTGGATGGACTCGATGGTGCCGGACAGGGTGGGGGGCACCATGATCTTGTGGAGCACCACGCTGGTCTCCTGGACGGTACCCAGCACGTCGCCTCCGGTGACCTTGTCGCCGGGCCTGGCCACGGCGGTGAAGTCCCACTTCTTCTCCCGGTCCAGGGCGGGGACCTCCACGCCCCGGGTGATGTTGGCACCCACCTTCTCCACGATCTTCTCCAGCGGCCGCTGGATACCGTCATAGATGCCCTCGATCATGCCGGGGCCCAGCTCCACGCTCATGGGAGCGCCGGTGGTGACCACCTCCGCCCCCGGTCCCAGGCCGGAGGTCTCCTCGTACACCTGGATGGACGCCGCATCGCCGTTCATGTTCAGAATCTCGCCGATCAGGCGCTGCTCGCCTACCCGCACCACGTCGGCCATGTTGGCGTCCTTCAGCCCCGTCGCCACCACCAGCGGGCCGGAGACCTTGACAATTTTTCCGCTCAATGCTTCAACCTTCTTTCTCGTCGGCGCAAACTGCACATCCTTCGCGTCCCCGTAAACGGGAACGCTCACTCGTTCCGTTGCGCCTCCTCCTCCCCACCGGACCCACTTCGTTGGGCTCCGCCGGGGGTCCGGACGGCCATAAAGGCCGCCCCTACCCAGGGCAGACCGGCTGAGCGTATACAGGGACGGCCTCTTTGCCCTCCCGTTCCCGGTTCAGGCCTCGGCCACGACCACCTTGAGGGTGCCGGTGACCTCGTACCCCAGCTTCACCTTCAACTCATAGCCGCCGAAGGCCTTGATGGGCGGGTGGGGGCCCCCGCCCCTACAGGGCACCCAACGCGTTATGGGCGTGGGGGGCGATGCCCACATCGCCCCGCCCCCTCTCCGCAGGGGGAGCTACAAAATATCCGCCCCAACAGCACGCTCCACGGCCCGCTTGACGTTGGCCATACCGATGCCCAGGGAGCCGTCCTTGCCGGGGATCAGGATGATGGCGGGGGTCAGCGCGTCCTTGTACCGCTCCAGCTCCGCCTCCATGTGGGCCGCGTACCCCTCGGTCAGGTACACCACCGCGTAGTTCTCCTTCGCCAGAGCGTGAAGGGTGCGCTTTGCCTCCTCCGCGCTCTCCGCCGGGAACACGTCCAGCCCCAGGGCCTTGAAGCCCAGCACGCTGTCCTTGTCGCCCAGCACCGCGATTTTATAGTTAGACATAGGCCTCACGCAGCCTTTCCCGAATAGTGTCCGCGTCCAGCCCGGCCATACGGCCGGAGAGGATGGTGCGGATGGCGGTGAACTCCGCCTCCCGGGCGTACAGATAGCCTACCACCGCCTGCTCCCCGAAGGGGATGCGGCGGGCCTGGGCCAGGTAGCCCATCACCGCGTCGTC